>ERZ827469.736-NODE-736-length-34858-cov-4.349970_pt1 | contig 34858 bp, 38 predicted proteins | sample MGYA00519917_ERZ827469 | MGnify/ENA primary metagenome ERZ827469 (study PRJEB31778, sample SAMEA3449314) | human gut metagenome | biome: human gut; feature: human-associated habitat; material: faeces | place: United Kingdom | collected 2010/2012 ... | reverse complement strand
TGGTCCTTTGCCCTGTAAAAGTACAGGGAGAAGGCGCTGCGGAACAAGTGGTACAAGCCATTGAATTGTTTAACCGGAAAAAAGCAGTGGATGTACTGATTGTAGGCAGAGGCGGCGGTTCTATGGAAGATTTATGGGCATTTAATGAAGAGAAAGTTGCCCATGCCGTTGCCGCTTCCTCTATTCCGATTATTTCGGCTGTGGGACACGAAACGGATGTTACTATATGCGACTTTGTTGCAGATTGTCGTGCGGCCACCCCGTCAGCGGCGGCTGAATTGGCTGTTCCTGACCAACTGGAGTTAAAAGACACGCTGCGTTCCTATCAATTTACATTGACACATTTGATTCGGGCGCGTATGAGAAATTACCATGAACAATTACATAGATTAGTTGCTTCGAAATCTTTTCAAACTCCGCAAACAAGAGTGGCTATGGAAACAATGAGGCTGGACCGTTATACGGAACAGCTTTCTGTGGCAATGAAGCGTAAAACAGAGGCAGAAGCACATCGCTTGAGTAAATTAAGCGGACAACTGCATACACTTAGTCCTTTACAGGTATTGTCCCGCGGTTATGCTATTACACAAGATAAAAATCAACAAACCATAAAAAGTACAGCACAAGTCTGCACAGGTCAGCAGATAACGGTTACACTATCAGATGGTGTATTGGATTGTACGGTAGATGAGGTGAAATGCAATGAATAAAAATATGTCATTTGAAACCGCTATGAATCAGTTAAATGAAATCGTAGTAAAGCTGGAAAGCGGAGAAACTTCACTGGATGAATCGTTAAAATTATTTGAAAAAGGTACGGAATTGGCATCTTTCTGCTATGACAAATTAAATAAAGCAGAGCAGAAAATTACCCAGATGACTGCTTTGGAACAAGGGAAAGCTGAAAGTGGGGAAGACGATGAGTAATTTAACCGAACAATACTGCAATCAAATAGAAACCGCATTAAAATATTATTTACCTAAAACAGGTGGTTTACAAGAGCGATTGGTACAATCTATGACGTATAGCTTATTAGACGGAGGCAAACGCATTCGTCCCATTTTGGTGTTGGAGTTTAACCGCTTGTGCGGCGGCAGTCAAGAAGCTGCAATGCCGTTTGCCTGCGCAGTAGAAATGGTACACACCTATTCTTTGATTCATGACGATTTGCCATGTATGGACAACGACGATATGCGCAGAGGAAAGCCTTCCAATCATAAAGTATATGGGGAGAATATGGCTCTGCTTGCAGGAGATGCATTGCAGGCGCTTGCATTTGAAGTGATGTTAAGCGAGGAATCGATTGCAAAAGCAGGCGCTCAGCGTGCGGCATCCGCAGCGGGAATCTTAGGTAAAGCAATCGGCGCTGACGGAATGGTAGGCGGACAGGTGATTGATTTACTATCCGAAGGAAAACAAATTTCACTGGAAACCCTGCGTAAGATGGATGAGGGAAAAACAGGAGCTCTGATTTCAGCCTGTGTACAAATGGGATGTGTGCTTGGCGGCGGCAGTGAAAAAGAGCTGCAGGCAGCACGGGAATATGCTGACGCTATTGGATTGGCGTTCCAGATTGTAGATGATATTTTGGATATCGAAGGAGATACGGCAACACTTGGTAAGCAGGTAGGGAGCGATGTTGCCAACGATAAAAGCACATATGTTTCTATATTGGGCATGAAGCAGGCAAAGGCATTGGTACAGCAGCTGACACAAACGGCTGTTCATGCTTTGGAAGCCTTTCAGGGTGACACACAATACTTGAAAGAATTGGCGGAATACCTTGCTTCCAGAAAAAAATAAGAGGACCATACAAACTTTCATAAAACACGTATATTTTGTTGACAAGCTTGTATATTTGTGCTATTATTGATAAGCCGCATATTACGGGTTTTAAGCGGATATTCCCACCTGATAATAGCGAGATTATAGAAAAGGCAGGGCCTTAGATTCATGTTTGCAGTGATTGAAACAGGCGGCAAGCAATATAAAGTACAAAATGGCGATGTCATTTATGTAGAAAAGCTTGCACAAGAAGAAAATTCCGAGGTTAAATTCCAAGTGGTTGCACTTGGTGGTGAGAACGGTTTGAAGATTGGTACTCCTTACGTAGAAGGTGCTTCCGTTACAGGTAAAGTATTGAAAAACGGTAAGGGTAAAAAAATCACAGTGTTCACTTACAGACCGAAAAAAGGTTCTAAACGTAAAATGGGCCACAGACAACCATATACAAAGGTTGAAATTTCCGCTATTAACGCGTAATGATTTTTGTACGCTTTTTATCGGAAGCTTCCGGTAACTTAGTTGGCTTTGTGATGGAAGGTCATGCAGGTTATGCTGACCCGGGTGAGGATATTGTATGTGCAGCAGTTTCATCTGTAGCATATATGACGGCAAATACCATAACAGAAATCATAAAAGCGGACACAGAAGTTGCTGTGGAAGACGGTATGATGTTTGTGAAAGTTGCTGCTGGTGATGCACTTCGCTGTCGCGATTTGCTCACAGGTCTCAAGCTTCATTTAATTGGAATTGAGGAGCAGTATCCGGATCGTATTCAAGTCAATTATTTGGAGGTGTAAGTAATGCTAAAGATTAACATTCAATTGTTCGCTCATAAAAAAGGTATGGGTTCCACAAAAAACGGCCGTGATTCCGAGTCTAAACGTCTTGGTGTAAAACGTGCAGACGGTCAATTTGTTCTTGCAGGTAACATTCTTGTAAAACAACGTGGTACACACATTCATCCAGGCGAGAACGTAGGCAGAGGTTCCGATGATTCTCTGTTTGCTTTGGTTGACGGCAAAGTAAAATTTGAACGTTATGGTCGTGACCGTAAAAAAGTTAGCGTTTACGCTGTTGAGCAATAATTTTATTTTTAAAATTGTTTGAAGAACCTGGGACTTGTTCCCGGGTTTTTTTATGTTATTTTGTTCATACTATGATTAAAAATCTTTATTTTCTATCAGGTATTTATACATTGCAGTTTTGTTTGTTTGGTGTTAGAATCAATATAACAAACGATAAGAAGAAAATTGTTCCATCAGATATGGAGAAACGGCGGTTAGAAAACGATGTTTATTGATGTTGCAAAAATTAAAATCAAGGCAGGTGACGGCGGTAACGGCGCAGTTGCCTTTCATAGAGAAAAATATGTTGCCGCAGGAGGACCTGACGGCGGTGACGGCGGCCGCGGCGGTAATATTGTCTTCCAGGTGGATACCAATTTGTCTACTCTGGCTGACTTCCGCTATAAAAGAAAATATTTGGCTCCAAACGGCGAAAATGGAAGAAAAAACCGCTGTAACGGAAAAAATGCAGAAGATTTGGTGATTAAAGTTCCACAGGGGACTTTAATCAAAGAAGCAGAAACAGGACGCATTGTAGCAGACCTTTCCACGCCTGAACCACAAGTAATACTAAAAGGCGGTAAAGGCGGCTGGGGAAATGCTCATTTTGCAACCCCCACAAGACAAACGCCTCGCTTTGCAAAACCTGGAATTCCCGGCGAAAGCATGGAAGTTATTTTGGAATTGAAACTGCTTGCGGATGTAGGTTTGGTTGGCTATCCCAATGTTGGTAAATCCACATTTATTTCTGTGGTCAGTGAAGCAAAACCAAATATTGCAAATTACCATTTTACCACATTGACTCCCGTTTTAGGCGTAGTTCGAATGGAAGAAGGCAATTCTTTTGTCATTGCGGATATTCCTGGGCTGATTGAAGGCGCTTGGGAAGGTGTTGGCTTGGGGCACCAATTTCTTCGTCACGTGGAACGCTGCCGCATGCTGGTACATGTGGTAGATATTTCAGGCAGTGAGGGAAGAGACCCAAAAGAAGATTTCAACGTGATTAATCAGGAGCTTCAAAAATTCAATCCTGAATTGGCTCAGCGCCCTATGATTGTGGTAGGAAACAAAGCAGACTTGGCAACGGATGAACAAATTGCAGAATTTGAGAAATTTGTAACAGAGCAAGGGTATGAATTTTATCCGATTATGGCAGCAATTCGTTACGGTGTGGACCCTGTGCTGAAAAGTATTGAAGAAAAATTGAGTAAACTTCCTCCGGTTCGTCATTTTGAACCGGAAGCAGCTCCTGTAAAGCCAATTGATGAAATTGGAAAGCATCACGTAGAGGTTACAAAACAAGGTGATATCTATGTGGTTGAAGGAGAATGGCTGCTTGCCATTATGAAAACCATAGACTTTGACGATTATGAATCTTTGCAATACTTCCAGCGCGTTTTGATTCATTCGGGCGTAATTGATGCACTGCGCAACGCAGGAATTGAGGAAGGCGATACCGTAAGCCTGTATGATTTGGAATTTGATTTTGTTGAATAGTTGGAGGAAGTATGGAACGGTTATTTAATGAAGCGTGTGACCCGAAACAACTAAGTCCTCTGACATTGGCGTTTGTTGGAGACGCGGCGTTTGAATTATTTGTGAGAGAGCGTTTGGTGTGCCTTGCCAACTGTCCTGTTAAAAAATTGCATCAAAATGCAGTGGCGCAGGTGCGTTGTCAGGCGCAGGCAAAGTTTATGGAACTGCTCATGCCAATTTTAACAGAAGAAGAGATAGCGGTTTTTAAAAGAGGAAGAAATGCCAATACTTCTATTCCAAAAAATGCGGAACCTGCCGATTACCACGCAGCCACAGGATTTGAAGCGATGTTTGGTTATTTATATTTAAAAGGTGAAATTGATAGATTGCGGCAACTATTTTCAATTATTTGTGAAAAGTCGTGTTAATTTGATTGTATTGTCATACACTAACACTGATTGCAAGTAACACAAGGGAACCATATCTGTGTATATTTCATATGGTATCCTTGACTGTAAGAAGAAGGTGATATGGTAATGGAATTACAAAACAAACGAAATATTGCAAAAAATATTTTTTTAGATATTTTATGTTTTACATTGGGCGGTATTTTATACGGTATCTCGGTTTCTGTGTTTTCTGAACCAAACCAAATTGCTCCCGGCGGCGTAACGGGTATTTCTATCATTTTAAATTCATTGATCCATACGCCGGTTGGTACCATGGCTTTGATTTTAAATGCGCCTTTGATTATTTGGGCGATTGTGGAATTAGGCTATAAGCTGGTGGTAAAAACCATTTTTGCGATTATTTTAACTTCGGTTTCCATTGACGTAATCGCTATGTTTATCCCTCCGTATCAAGGGGATCAAATGTTGGTTGCTATTTTTGCGGGCGTAACGGAGGGCGCGGGTTTGGCGCTTATCTTTATTCGCGGTGGTACCACAGGAGGAACGGATACGGCAGCCAGATTGCTGGGAAGACGTTTTCCCCATTTCTCAATGGGAAGATTAATGATGTTCATTGACCTGTGTGTGGTTGTCATCTCAGCAATTGTATTTAAAAGTGTGGAAAGCGCTATGTATGCGGTAATTGTCATTTTTGTGGCAACACGTTTGATTGACGCTGTATTGTATGGCACAGATATCGGCACAGGAAAAATGCTGTTTATTATGTCGCAAAAAAGCCAGGAAATTTCACAGGCAATTATCAGCCAAATGTCCAGAGGTGTGACCATTTTAAAATCAAAAGGCGCTTATACGGGCAAAGAGGGAGATGTGTTGCTTTGTGCAGTTCGTAAGTATGAAGTGTATCGTTTAACACAGTTGATTAAAGAAATTGACATTGACGCTTTTATTATCATAGGAGATGCGGGCCAGATTAACGGTGAAGGCTTTAAAGAAAACGGAAAAGAAGAAAAGACGCTGAAAGATATCATCAAAAACAGAAAGCGAAAGGAATAAGCTCTTTTTAAGTTCTTTGCATCCTGAATGTAAAGAACTTTTTTGGTTTTAAATTTAGATTATTAGAAAAGAAATCACGATCTAAATTTTAGTAATATATTTGTTTATGAAAAAAGCCGTAAGTATAGATTTGTAGAATTTTGTAGAATAATGTATAAAATAGAACTCATAAAGGTAATAGAGGGGTTATCCTATGAAAAAGAAATTAGCAATTTTAGGAGCATTAGTATTAGGTAGTGCATGGTGTATTCATAGAAATAGGAAATATCCACTTGCGAAGGGGTATGGTTTATTTAACAAAGTAGCTATTAATGGTGCGGTTATTAATACTCATACTGTAAAGTTAGGAAATAAATTATTAGCATACAAAAATTTGCCGAATGTACCTAGTAATCTTATTCGAGAAAGTAAGAAGAGTAAAACTCGTGATAACGCAGAAATAAATTTATCTATTTATAAAGCGAAGGATATGAATGAAAAACAGCCATGCTTGGTTTATTTTCATGGGGTGGTTTTTTTCTTAAAGATGAAGCCTATATTCATAAAATTGTAATGAAATATGCTTTATTTGCAAAATGTACAGTTGTTTTTGTACATTATAGAACTTGTGATGGCTATCCATTTCCTACCCCATTTTATGATTGCTGTGATGCAATGGAATATGTATGGGAAAATGCTGAAAATTTAAATATCGATAAGGATAGAATTGCAGTAGGCGGAGATAGTGCTGGTGGAGCATTGGCTGCGTCATGTACGCATTGGTGCAAAGATCATCACATTTTATTATGTTTCCAGTTATTAATTTATCCAGTGATTGATAAAAGAATGAAAACAGATACAGCTATTAGATACAAATACGGCCCTTTATGGAATAGTAGTATGAGTAAGAAAATGTGGGAATTATATTTAAGAGATGGAGTAACGGATAAAGAAGAATATGCGAGCCCAATATTAGCGAAAGATTTTGGAGGTTTACCACCTGCGTTTATTGAAATTAGTGAGTTTGATTCCCTTTATGATGAAGGAAAAAATTATGCCCAAGTATTAAGAGAGTTTAACATACCGGTTGAATTATCGGAAATAAGGGGCGGTTTTCATGGTTTTGATATATTGCAAAATACCGAGTTGACAAAATATGCAATATCCAATCGCTGTAAAGCGTTATTTCATGTATTCCATGAAAGTTAAACCAATGATAAGTCAGTTTCGCTGAGTATTTCATAAAGTTTTAAAGAAGATGAAATTTTGAAAGTCAGTTGCTGGTTTTGGGAGTTCTCTTTTAATATTTGTCTGTTTTTATGTAATTTTTTCCCAGAAGACATCAAAAAAATTTCGTTATTTAATGTGAAAAAAGAAAACCGTTGGATTTGTGGTTCAAATCCAACGATTTTCTAAAAGGTATTTCTAACAGTTAGTTGCTGTGATTTTGATTTTTTCTATTTTGAGCGTTTTGATTGTTTTTATTTTGTTTTTGAGTTTGAGTTTGTGTGGTTGTGTTTTGAGCGTCTTGAGAATGGCCGCAGTTTTCATGAGTTGTGTTTTTTCTGTTTTGAGCGTTTTGTTTATCCATGAGAATTCACCCCCTTATCAGTATTATGTCTCATTTTTCTCTGCTTTATACGAGTAAATGTTCTGGAGTTGATATTTTTGATAAATTTACCAATCGATTTTTTAAATAAAATGGAACAGCTTTTACAAGATGATTATCCTGCGTTTTTAGAAAGCTATTCCAGACCATCTAAAAAGGGAGTACGTTTAAATCCTCTAAAATGCACTTGGGACATTTTAGAAAAAAATTTACCTTTTACATTATCACCGTCCCCTTTTTCTCCACTTTCATACTATATTGAAGAGGAAGAAGCCAAGGTTGGTATACTGCCCTTGCATCATGCGGGAGCATTTTATTCTCAAGAACCTTCCGCTGCTTCCGCTGTAACTGTTCTCAATCCCAAACCGGGTGAAATTATATTGGACCTTTGTGCGGCACCCGGCGGAAAATCTACTCAAATTGCAGGGCTATTGGACGGAAAAGGTCTTTTATGGTCCAATGAAATCGTCAAAAATCGTGCCAATGTTTTACTGTCCAATATAGAACGGCTGGGCGTGCGAAACGCAGTGGTATCTTCGTGTCATCCTGATGTCTTATGCAGCAAATTAGCCGGATTTTTCGACAAGGTACTGGTAGATGCCCCATGTTCGGGAGAGGGGATGTTCCGAAGAGATGAGCAAGCCGTTACAGATTGGAGTTTGGAACATGTAAAGACATGTGCGGTACGGCAAGCTGCGATTTTGGATTCCGCTGCACAAGCGGTAAAAGAAAATGGAATCTTGGTGTACTCTACTTGCACTTTTTCCAAAGAAGAAAACGAGGATACCGTATCTGCTTTTTTGGAACGTCATCCAGAATTTGAATTGGTAAACAGCGATGTTACCTTCGGACGCCCGGGCATTGGTTTAGAAAAAACAAGACGTATTTATCCTATGGACGGAGGAGACGGACATTTTGTTGCAAAACTACGCAGAGTCAAAGAGAATCCAAACCATCCCAAATTATTTACTCCAAAACAAAAACAAGATGTAAAATTAGCTGAGGAACTGTTGAACTCTATTATGAAAGAACCGTGGGAACATGAAATACTGCAAGTAAAAGAACAGTTTTTGTTACTTCCTAACAGATTGCCGCAGTTGGACGGTTTGGGTGTATTGCGTGCGGGTGTCCCGCTGGGAGAAGGAAAGACCAATCGAATTGAGCCGGCACACGGTCTGTTTATGGCGGCAAAACCGGAAGAATTGTATCAAGTGCTTTCTTTTGCCAATGATGACCCGGCGCTCAAACAATTTTTAAAAGGGGAAGAAATTGCAGTACCGAATCATCTGAAAGGATTTACAGGAATTGCAGTGGAAGGTGTGCTGACCGGTTTTGGAAAATGTTCTGCGGGACGCTTAAAGAATAGATATCCAAAAGGATTGAGAAATTTTTAGCTATATTCACTATATTTTTTGCACTGCCGCTTGAAAGTGAGGTCATTTGGTGGTACAATAAAATAGAATAAAGTGAAAGAAGGTCTTTCCCAATGCAGGAAATCAAAGTTGAACTTACAAAACAACCAAAGGCAAAACCAACAGATGAAACAAAACTTGGTTTTGGTTCTATTTTTACAGACCACATGTTTGTCATGAATTATGATGAAGGTCAAGGATGGCATGATGCTCGTATTGTCCCTTACGGACCAATTGAACTGGATCCTTCCGCTATGTGTTTGCACTATGGACAAACTGTATTTGAAGGCATGAAAGCATACCGAGCCAAGGACGGACGCGTGCTGTTATTCCGTCCTGAGAAAAATATGGCCCGCCTGAATGTATCCAATGAGCGTTTGTGTATTCCAAAAATAGATGAAGCATTTGCATTAAAATGTATTGAAAAATTGGTATCTATTGAAAAAGATTGGATTCCAACCGCAGAAGGTACTTCCTTATATATTCGTCCCTTTATTTTTGCTACAGACGCACATGTTGGTGTACATCCGGGCAAACATCTTATGTTTATGGTGATTTGTTCTCCGGTTGGCGCTTATTATCCGGAAGGTTTGAATCCGGTTAAAATTTATGTGGAAAGCAAATACGTACGTGCTGTTCGTGGCGGTATGGGTTATGCTAAAACAGGCGGTAACTATGCAGCTTCTTTAAAAGCACAAGATGAAGCGGAAGAACAAAAATATACCCAGGTGTTATGGCTGGATGGTGTGGAACGCAAATATGTGGAAGAAGTAGGAACCATGAATGTATTCTTTGTGATTGGTGATGAGGTTGTAACTCCTGCTTTGCAAGGCTCCATTTTACCCGGCGTTACCAGAATGTCCGCCATTGAGATTTTAAAATCTTGGGGATTGAACGTATCCGAACGTCCAATTGAAATTCAGGAAATTTACGACGCTTATCAAAACGGACAGCTGAAAGAAGCATTCGGTACAGGAACAGCTGCTGTTATTTCTCCGATTGGCCAGTTAAAATGGGATGACCATGTAATGGAGATTAACAACGGCAAAATTGGTGAGATTTCACAACGCTTATATGACACTTTAACAGGAATTCAATGGGGTAATATTGAAGATACCATGCATTGGACTGTGGAAGTAAAATAAAGCCCGTTTTTCATAAGGGTGGCAGCAAAGCTGTCACCTTTTTTATTGCAGAGGTATATTACAATGAGAGCATTGACATTTACAGTACCAAAAGAATGGGAACAATCAAAACTGAAAGTATTTTTAAGAGGATACTGCAACTTATCCGCAAGACTGCTTACAAAGCAAAAGCGTGTCAAAATGGGATTAACCATCAATGGAGAACATGGAAGAGCCAATGATTTGTTAAAAACAGGAGATGTAGTATGCGTCAATTTGCCTGACATCGAAAAGGATATTGAGGCTGTTCCGCTGCCGCTTTCTATTGTGTATGAGGATGACGATATCATCGTAATCAACAAAGATTGGAGTATGCCTATCTATCCAACAGCAGGTCATGACAGAGACAGTTTGGCAAACGCTTTATTTTACCATTACCAAATCCATGGTGTAAAATTGGGATTTCATCCCGTATATCGTTTGGATAAAGACACATCAGGTTTGATTGTAATTGCAAAACATGGCTATGCGGCTGCAGTACTCAGTAAATCCATTGAAAAAGAATACACGGCTGTGTGTGAAGGTGTTTTAAAAGGGGAAGGAACCATAGATGTTCCCATTCGTTTGAAAGAAGGGTATACCATTCAAAGAGAAGTTGCCAAGGACGGTCAGCGTGCGGTTACTCATTGGAAAGTGGTAGGGGGTACCAATCATCATACTTTGCTGCAGATTCGTCTGGAAACAGGGCGGACACATCAAATTCGTGTGCATTTTTCTCACATAGGTCATCCTCTTGCAGGTGACGATATGTATGGTGGTCACTTAAATGGCATTGGCAGACAAGCGCTGTGCTGTTCCAAAGTGTTATTTGTGCATCCCGTAACCGGTCATCGGATAGAGCTGACTTGTCCGCCGCAGGACGATATGATGGCGTTGGTACAATAATGAGAATTGTATAGATAGGAGGACGAATATGCTTGATATGATACCGAATGAAGAAGAAATGACGGATTTGGTTGGGAAATCTCTCTACGATATATGGAATCAGTTATGTGCTGTTATTGATGAAAACTATGATATGGATTGTTTGTGGAGTACAGGTGGCAAAGCATGGAAATATGAATATAAATATCGCCGGGGCGGTAAAACGCTGTGTGCATTATATGCAAGAGAAAATTGTGTGGGTTTTATGATTGTCTTAGGAAAAGACGAACGGTTAAAATTTGAAACAGATAGAGAAAATTATTCAAAAGAAGTTCAAGAAATATATGACGAAGCTCAAATTTACCATGATGGTAAATGGATCATGTTTGAGCCGGTGGATACTTCTTTATTCCATGATTTCATTAGGCTGTTGAGGATGAAAAGAAAGCCGAACAAAAAGTAAAGTAACTATCAAATCATACAACTTGTCATTTGTCACAAAAATATGGTTGCGAAGCCATGTTACGCTTTAGAGTGCCTGAAACGCACTTATTTCCGAGGTCTTCAAATGGCAAAAATGATGTTAATAATACTATATACCTTATTGTTCAAATGAGGTTTGCAATTACAAATGTCCTTGTTGGATATAATTACATGATACCAGCACCATGTAGATAGGAGAAATGTTTGTAATACCTGCATGATATCTGTTTGATTGGAAACTGCGAAGAAAGGGTGAAATTTGAATATTATGGATACAAAAATCTCAAAAAGGCAATCAGATATTTCACAATTATGTTATGATTATGGGGAGTATCTATGATAAAAATATAAGTAGCAGTTTTTCTTTATAAAGGAAACATGAAAAGTTTATCCATCTGTTTAAAAAGTGGTGTATCCCTTCAAAATATGAGGAATTCAGGAGGAGAAGGTTAAAAAAAGAAAATCAATGAAAAGAATTACTATGGTTTACCAATAGAGATACAAATTCTTATTTTCATTTTTATGTATAAAGGTTTCCTATTTTTCTTTTTTATGCTACACTTATAGGGCAAAGGAGGGACAGTATTTGTTTACATTAATATGCCAACATTTATATGGGGAGCAAATAGGTGAATATGCTGTTTCTCAAAGCATAAAAGAGTGGAATCAAAACGCTTTTTTATGGGGTGTGCAAGGGTATGAATTTTTAACCTTTCATCGTTTCTTGTTTTGGCAGTCAGGCATTATGTTAAAATCTTATACAGAACGGTTTGATAGCTTGGAGTTATCCACCATTTTGAAAGCCATTGACGACTATCGGCAGAAAAAAGATACTCCTGTCTTGCGTTGTTATCGTTTTGGATTGGAATGCCGTGCTGTGTTGAAAGCAGAGACAGAGCCTTTTATTCAATATGGATTGCATATGCTCAAACAAGCGTACCCAAAAGAGCAAGAGCTGTCGCTGAGAAATAAGATAGAAACTTCTTTGGATATTATTCTGTTGCGCTATTTGAAGGGTCAATTGCCCATAGAGTTTGATATGAAACAAATATTTCCAAAGGATGAAGCGGTACAGCTTGAGGTAGCTTCATTATACTGCTATTTGCTGAATATTTTATTTGACGAAAAACAAGAATTGTCTGTTTTGTTGCAGGCAACAGAAGACGCAAGAAAAACTTGTGGTATGCTCAACGACCGTTCTACGTTGAAAAAAAGCTTTTTTGAACGTATGGAAAGAGGTAAAGAGTATAAAAGACGTTTATCCAGTTATTTCAGAGGCATCAATGAAGGAGATGCTTACGATTATGCCAATACGTATCATGCCCAGTGGCAATGGCCGATAGAGGATACCGCTGACCGTACAGAAAGTTATATGGATTTGTTTGAATTGGCAGTTGAGCAGTCCAAACATTTATTAATGAATCAGAAAAAGGAGTTATGACATTATGAAAAGAATTCCAAGTTTTTGCGTAGACCATACAAAATTACAGCCGGGTATTTATACTTCCAGAATTGATGATGATATTGTTACTTATGATATCCGCATGAAAAAACCAAATGTACCTCCGTTTTTACCGACCGCTTCCATGCATACCATTGAGCATTTATTTGCTACCATTTCCCGCAATTCCGAATATGAGCACAAAATTATTTATTTTGGTCCTATGGGATGCCGAACCGGTTTTTACTTTTTGGTAAGAGACATGAAACCGGAAGACGCCATTGCTTTAATTCAAAGAATCATGACAGATATTGCCAATTATGAGGGAGAAATTCCGGGAAATACAGCCGTGGAATGCGGAAATTATTTGGAACACGATTTAGAAGATGCAAAAAATCAAGCAAAAGAATTCCTTCCTTATATTGCAAATTGGACAGTGGAACAGCTAAAATACGAATAATTTATAAGCAAAGTTCACATAATTTTCTAATCGTTCGGAAAAAAGGTTGCAAATTTGTAATTTTTATAGTAGTATACACAGAGAAAGATTACACGAATGTAACAATTTAATTCGTAACGAGAGGAAGATTCACTATTAAACTTTTTCAGTTTAAACGTTCTGAATCCAATCAAGGGAGAATGGAACATAGCTCAGGACTGAAACGAATGCATCAAATTTGGAAAGGCATTTGCCAATCCATGTTTCAATTAACAAAGAAGTTATACTCTGCAACCATTCAAAAGGTGCTTGCTCACTTTGCAGTACAAGCAGAGTGCATTGCAGAAGGAACTCAACATACAGGCAGTTTTCATAAGAAAATTGCAAAATATGCATTACATGTAATTGCTCCGGCATTGGGAGTTGCAGCATTAACTGTTTCTTTTGGTTTTGCTATGCAGTCTGCAAACGGTGTCAGTGCATCCGCACAAGAAAGACAAATTGTTTATGGGGAACCGTTTGAAGTAATGAATCAGCTTATGGCTGAAAATGCTTCCGACACTTTAATGATACAGCCAAAACAAATAGTTGCTACCGTTTCATCATCCGATACGAAAAAACTTACTACGGTAAGCACAGATGTATTGGCTGAAAAAAGCACCGGTACCTACAAAGAAGCTGTTGGCCTTTACGTAAATGGCAATTTCATTGGAGCTGTTGAAAATGCTGTCGATTTAGACAATATGCTACAGGATTTGCTCAATAACAATGCGCCTGAAACATATGAATCAATTTCATTTGAAGACGATATTCAAACCAAAACAGACATTTACCCTGTTTCCAGTATAGAATCTGCTGATTCTATCAAAGCACAATTAACAGGCCTTTCCAACAAACCTATGGGTTATACAGTTGCTGAGGGTGATACATGGGATTCTTTGGCTGAAAAATTTGGTACTACTGCCAATGAATTAAAAGCGTTGAATCCAAATGTATCTTCTCCGCTGCAAAATGGAGATAAATTAAGTGTGATTGTAAAAAAATCCATTTTGAACATTTCTGTTGTAAAAGAAGAAACATATGAAAAAGATGTTGAATTTGAAACAGAAGTACAAACAGATGATACCAAATACAACACTTATTCCAAGGTAGTTACAGAAGGTGAGAACGGTAAAGCAACTTGTGTTGATACTGTAACTTATATCAATGGCAAAGAAGCGGAACGTTCCAATGTTTCTACCACTGTAACACAAGAACCTGTAACAAAAGTTGTGATTGAAGGTACCAAAACTCCGCCGGACGGCAGTGTGCCGGGCGAAAGCAGCGGTACACTAACTTGGCCGGTTCCAACCGTTCATACCATTAGCAGTCCTTTTTCTTTCAGATGGGGTACACATCACAATGGTATTGACATTGCAAACGGAAATACTTACGGTGAAACCATTGTAGCGGCAGATGCCGGTACTGTAGAGTTGGCTCAAATGGACAACTCCGGCTACGGGTTATATGTTATTATCAATCATGGCAACGGAAGAAAAACGTTATATGGCCATACAAGCAAATTACTTGTACAGGCCGGAGAGAAAGTATTCAAAGGACAACCGATTGCTTTGGTAGGCAATACCGGCAACTCTTTTGGTGCACATTTACACTTTGAAGTGATTGAAAACGGAACTCATGTTGACCCGTTAAATTACGTAACACCTTAATTTTACAAAAGTTTTGCAGTCTTTCTGCAAAACTTTTTTTATTTTGTGGTATGATGTTTATATAAGAAAGACAAACATCTATCCGGTAGGAAATAGGATTGATTCCTAATTTTTTGTCCATTCTTTTGATAAGTCCTACAATAGCATAGGATAATGTCAGATTCTTTGCAGTTTTTCACAATGTTGCGAATAAATTTTTGTGAGAGATTGACTTTTTTCTGTCAATGTATTATTATCAATGGAGATGTTTTTTTCATATTTTACGAAGATTATGTTTTTCAGATAAATGATATATAGAATGTTCAAGTTGGAACATAACACAACGATTGGGGCGTGTCTCATTGGATAAATATGTAGTTACAGGCGGCAAACCACTAAAGGGTACTGTTACAATTAGTGGTGCTAAAAATGCTGCCATTGCTATTATACCGGCGGCAATTTTATCAGACGAAGTTTGCCGTATAGAAAATGTACCGAATATTACTGACGTAAACGATATGCTTCATATTATTCATGATATGGGTGCAGTCATTAAAAGAATCAATAAATCTACAATTGAAATAGATCCCAGACCAATTCACTCTCATATTGCTTCTTATGAGCTTGCAAGACATATGAGAGGGTCTTATTATCTGCTTGGCTCCTTATTGGGCCGTTTTCATCATGCTGTGGTTTCCATGCCGGGCGGCTGTGATTTTGGTGTAAGACCTATTGACCAGCATTTGAAAGGCTTTTCTGCCTTAGGAGCTTCCTACAGTTTGGATGGCGGTATGGTAGATGTACAAGCACAAGAACTTACAGGTAACAATGTTTATATGGACGTAGTGTCTGTAGGCGCTACCATTAATATTATGTTGGCTGCCGTAAAAGCAAAAGGTTTGACTGTCATTGAAAATGCAGCCAAAGAGCCTCATATTGTAGACCTTGCAAACTTCTTAAGTTCCATGGGCGCAGATATAAGAGGAGCAGGTACCGATGTAATTAAAATTTATGGTGTAGACCATTTACACGGTACTACATATTCTATTATTCCTGACCAAATTGAAGCCGGTACTTACATGGTGGCTATTGCAGCAACTGGCGGCGATGCAGTGGTTGAAAATGTGATTCCAAAGCATTTGGAATCTATTTCTGCAAAACTGGAGGAAATGGGTGTGATTGTCGAAGAGTTTGACGATTCCATTCATATTAAACGCGAAGGACAATTGCAAAAATGCAATGTAAAAACAATGCCGCACCCCGGCTTTCCAACAGATATGCAACCACAAATTTCCGTTTTGCTTGCAATTGCACATGGTACCAGCATTATTACGGAAAGTGTTTGGGACAGTCGTTTCCGCTATGTGGAAGAATTACGCCGTATGGGCGCACAATTCTCAGTAGACGGTAAATTAGCCGTGATTGAAGGCGTGGACCATTTAAATGCAGCGCCTGTAAAAGCAACTGATTTACGTGCAGGTGCGGCAGTAGTAATTGCTGCTTTATGTGCAAAGGGTGTAAGCCAAATTGAAGAAATTCGTCACATTGAGCGCGGTTATGAAGACATCGTCGAAAAATTACAAAAATTAGGAGCAGATATCAAACGAATTCACACGCCTGAAGATACACAGCCAAAGGCAATGTAAGCTGCAAACGATATTTGCTGAAATTTGATAATAATATGCAGAAAGAGCCTGTCGTACAATGCGATAGGTTCTTTCGTGCTATCACTGATAATTACTGCGAGACAGAAATCAGGTGGGTGTCATGGTAGGGTTTCAAGTACAATATTTCTTTTTTCCAATTGGAAGCGCGGATTTCCTTCATTCGTTTTTTTCAACAGTGTCATATCATTTAGAATATAGAAAATGGGGAAGCCGCTTTCCTGTCATTATGAATGAGGTATATCAAGGCTATTTATTGCCTGAACATGCAGAGCAAGCCAGAGAAGAGTTGAGTGTTATTACAGCAGAACTCAAAAATTTAAAACCGCATCAAATCATTTGGGATATAGATGACTTGTCAAAAGAACCACCGTGGGAAGTTCCTATCAGTGAAGAGATAACGGACCTTGCCAATTATTTTATCACCAGCGACGGAGCTGATTTTATTACGATTTTTAATCATGCTCTTTTAAAAGCAATCGAATTACAGTTTCCACTTGAGATTCACTAAAAGAAGTACAAAAGCAATGGAGGAGAAATATGGCCAGAATTTGCCCATTATTTAGTGGAAGCAGCGGCAACAGTTATTTTGTTGGCTCTGCAGATGCCGGTATTTTAATTGATATTGGCCGCAGTGCAAAACAAATACAAGAAATGCTGTCTGCATGTGATATTCCGATTGGAGCGATTAAGGCGATATTTCTGACTCATGAACATACGGACCACATCAAGGGACTCCGTGTATTTACTTCCAAATATAAAATACCTGTATTTTCTTCTCAAGGTACGTTGCAAGCGTTGGAAGAATCGCAGCAGCTGAATGCAGATGTTCCGGCAGAGCTGGTAGACGGCAGAGGAATTGAATGTGCGGGTATGTGGATTTCATCCTTTCCTACATTGCATGACTGCGCGGAGGGAATTGGGTTTCATATTACAACTGCGGATGACCGCACATTGTCGTTTGCAACCGATTTAGGCTGTATGACAGAGCAAGTATATCATAATTTGGCGGGCAGCGATTTTGTTGTATTGGAATCCAATCACGATGTCGGTATGCTGAAAACAGGTAATTATCCTTATATCTTAAAGCAGCGTATTATTTCCGATTACGGACACTTATCCAATACAGCCTGTGCCGATATTTTGCCCAAACTGGCAAAAATGGGAACGGCTCGTTTTTTGTTGGCGCATTTAAGTCACGAAAACAATACGCCTGACATTGCACTGCAAACCTCTTTGTGCTCGTTGACAATGGAAGGACTCAAGCGCGGTCTTGACTATGAAATTGATATTGCACCAAGAGAAAACACAAAACACGGAACCATTCTATTTTAAGGAGTAACTATGCTGACGATAAATTGCATTTGTGTGGGGAAGTTGAAGGAACGCTACTGGACACAAGCGTGTGAAGAATATCAAAAACGTTTGGGCGCATTCTGTAAGTTTCGTATCATAGAAGTGGCAGAGCATAAACTGCCTGAACAGCCATCAGAAACACAAATTCAGCAGGCGTTGAAAGCAGAAGGGGAGAAGATACTCCAATTGGCTGCAGGCAGCACGCTGATTCCTTTATGCATTGAAGGAAAGCAAATAGATTCTCCGGCCTTGGCACAGCATCTTGGTACATTGGCTTTGAATGGTGTCAGTGCAGTTAGTTTTGTCATTGGAAGTTCCCACGGTTTGTGCGATAAAGTCAAACAAAGCGGAACGCTGCAGCTTTCCATGTCACGTATGACGTTTCCGCATCAATTGGCAAGGGTAATGCTTTGCGAGCAAATTTACCGTGCATTTCAGATACAAAATCATGGCCGTTACCATAAATAGATTGTATCGATTGGATTATATTTTCGGTTTTTCTGACGCTGTTTGTAAGGAGCACATATGAGAATAAGGTCTTATCATAGTGACGATTGTCAAGCCATTCTTTCATTGTTTTATGAAACGGTGCATAAAATCAACCGGAGAGATTATACACAGGAACAAATAGAAGCGTGGGCAAACAATCATAAGATTGACCCGATTGCTTGGAATTTATCGTTGATTCACCATAAAACATTGGTAGCAGAAATGGACGGTATTATTGTTGGCTTTGGTGATTTGAACGGAAATTTTTTAGACAGACTTTATGTGCATGCAGAATATCAGCGAAGGGGAATTGCAACTGCAATTATGGACAGACTGGAACTGTATGTGGCAGAGCAGAATTATGTAACGATTGTGACGCATGCTTCCATCACTGCCTATCCGTTTTTTCGGGACAGGAACTATCAGTTGGTCAAAGAACAACAGGTGGAACGTCATGGCGTATTTTTGAAAAATATGATGATGCAGAAGAAACTTGATATAAAATAGTTTTCCTAAATTCCAGGTTGTATGTGTATTTGAAGATAAAAGAAAACATTGCATCAAGAAATTGCAACTTTAGAAAAGCATTTTGGTAAAATAAAAGTAGTAACATTATCATAATGTGGTAAGAAATAGGGATAGTTTTCAGACATTATTCGAGAAAATAGATTCAATATGTGTTTGTTATATCAAAGAGTTTACCACAGTATTATTGCTACTCTTCATTGTCAATTAAGAATAAAATAGTAAGTGGTTATATCGTTCACATAAAAATATTATAAACAAAAAAACGAGGTGCACAATATTGTGTACCTCGTTTTTTCGTGGTGTTATCAAAATCATTGGGTTTATGCAATGACTTCTTCAATGGCGGAGACAGTTGTTTCATGATCAGATGCCGGCACCAATAGAGAAATTTCTGTTTCTGCAGTGGTTATCATACGGATATCTGTTTTTGCATTTGCGGCAGCGCCAAATATTTTGCTGGCAAATCCCGGTTGATTTTTCATCGCTTCATCTGCAACAATAATCTTGCTGTTGCCGCTGCTGATAACTGTTTTTACTCCAAGCTCATTGTGCAGGTGGCTGGAGAATGTCAACAGCTTTGGCAGGTCGTGGTCCGACATGGTAAATGATAGGGAAGACATTGCGCTTTGGGAAGGCGCTAATGAAATCATATCAATGTCGATACCCAGCTCAGCCGCTTTATCAAAAATTTGATGAATTACGGTTAAATCAGAAGGACAGTTTTGTAACGTAACCAATGTAATATCCATACTGGAAGTAATGTTTGTCATAAAGCAAAAGCCTCCTTTTTTGTTCTTACTCATTAATTAAATCAGACATATCGTACAGTCCTGCAGGTTTGCCTGCCAGAAACATTGCTGCATTAATAGAACCTGTTGCAAACACTTCTTTTGATTGGGCCACATGGGTCAGAGAAAGTGTTTCATGATGTCCTGCAAACAATACTTCATGTTCACCTACAATGGTACCGCCTCTGACTGCATGTAAACCAATTTCATTTTTATCACGTTTTTTGCGCTGAGAATGTCGGTCATATTCATAATGCATGGTACGGTCCAATACTTCACAAATGCCGTCTGCAATCATCAGTGCAGTTCCGCTGGGGGCATCAATTTTTTTGTTGTGATGCTTTTCGATAATCTCTATATCGAATTGGTCGCCCAAAATAACGGCAGCTTTTTTGGCAAGTTCAATCAATAAGTTAATCCCCAACGACATATTGCGGGAATAAAATACCGGAATTTGTTTTGATGCCTCTTTTAATTCGTTTACTTGAGATTCTGTATATCCTGTTGTACAGAGTACCACAGGAATGCGTTCCTTGGTTGCGTATGCCAAAAGTGGTGTTAAAACAGAAACATGGGAAAAATCAATAATCACATCTGCTCCACATGTTAATTCATCTGCATTATTATAAATGGGAAAATCGCTGTATACATTGGTGTTAATATCTAAACCTGCAACAATTTTGCAATCATCCCGATTATTGATGCATGCAGCGATTTCGTGTCCCATTGCACCATTGGCTCCGCTTAAAATAATACGTTTCATTTGCTCTTTCCATGCCTTTCACTTTAAAGGCGCTGTCTGGATACAGCGCGTTTCCATCCGTCTTATATTTTTATTTAGATTAAATGGTATTTTTTCATAATGGCTACCAGTTTTGCGTGGTCTTGTTCTGTCATGTCGCAAAGCGGCATACGGCAGGAACCGCAGTCAAATCCCATTAAATTGGCAGCTTCTTTGATGACAATTGGGTTAACGTCCATAAACATGGCGTCCATTAATTCCAAATGTTCTAAAAATAATTTACGGCTTTCTGCAATATCTCCTGCAAAGTACTTTGCACAGATATCATGTGATAGTTGTGGACAAATATTTGCGATAACTGAAATGATTCCTTTTCCGCCCAAAGAGAGAATCGGTAATGTCTGGTCGTCGTTACCTGAATAAATAGCCAGTTCATCTCCGCAAAGTGCAGCAACTTTTGCAATCAGAGTAATATCTCCTGTTGCTTCTTTTGTTGCTACAATATTTGGATGTTTGCAAAGCTCTGCGTAAGTTTCGGGCTTAATCAGACATCCTGTTCTGGAAGGGATATTGTATAAAATCATAGGAATGGATACACTGTCGGCAATTGCGGTAAAGTGTTTTATCAGACCATGTTGAGATGCTTTGTTGTAGTATGGTGTTACTACCAGCAAAGCGTCTGCACCCAGTTTTTCTGCTTCTTGAGACAGCTCAATGGCATAAGCAGTGTCATTGCTGCCGGTACCTGCAATGACAGGTACACGTTTGTTTACTTTTTCAATGGTAAATCTAATGACTTCACAGTGTTCCTCATGTGACATGGTAGCAGATTCGCCTGTAGTGCCACAAGTGATGATTGCGTCAGTGCCGTTTTGAATCTGGAATTCAATCAGTTTTTCCAGTTCTGCATAGTTGATAGAACCGTCTTGGTTCATAGGGGTAATAATAGCAACACCGGATCCGGTGAAAATCTCTTTTTTCATGGTAAAAACCTCCTAAGTCAATGTCATCTCATGTGATGGTATCAATCAAGATATCCTTTGGCACAAAGTAATTCTGCCATTAATACAGCGCCGCCTGCTGCACCGCGCAATGTATTATGAGATAAACAAACAAATTTAATATCATACTGTGAGTCCGGACGCAAACGACCAATAGAAACTGCCATACCGTTTTCTAAATTGCGGTCCAATTTTGCTTGCGGACGGTCATTTTCATGGAAGTAGTGAAGGAATTGCTTTGGTGCGCTGGGCAATTCCAATTCTTGTGCTGCACCACGATAGGATTCCCATTTTTGAATGATTTCTTCCATTGGGATTTTTTTATCAAAAGAAGCGAATACAGCAGCTGTGTGTCCGTCAGATACAGGTACACGCAGGCATTGTGCGGTAACGCTTGGAGAAGTTGCGTTTACAATTTGGTCGCCTTCAATGTGGCCCCAGATTTTCATTGGTTCTTGTTCGGATTTTTCTTCCTCACCGCCAATGTAAGGGATAACATTATCTAAAATTTCAGGCATAGTTTCAAATGTTTTGCCGGCACCGGAAATTGCTTGATAGGTGCAGGCGAGCACTTTTGTAATGCCCAAATCTTTGATTGCATGAATAGCAGGCACATAGCTTTGCAGAGAACAGTTGGATTTTACTGCAATAAATCCACGTTTTGTACCAAGGCGTCTGCGCTGTGCGTGGATAATCTCAGCGTGGTCGTCGTTGATTTCAGGAATAATCATTGGTACATCTGGTGTGCCGCGATGCGCACTATTGTTGGAAATCACGGGGCATTCCGCTTTTGCGTATGCTTCTTCCAATGCACGAATTTCATCCTTTTTCATGTCAACTGCACAGAATACAAAATCTACTTGAGAGGTAATTTTGTCAATGTCAGCAGTTGCGTCGTATACAATCATGTCTTTCATAGCAGCAGGCATTGGTGTTTTCATAGCCCAGCGGCTTCCAACGGCATCTTCGTAACGTTTTCCGGCAGAGCGTGCGCTTGCCGCTACTGTTGTTACGGTAAACCATGGATGGTTTTCCAATAATGTTGCAAAACGTTGGCCAACCATACCTGTTGCCCCAATAATGCCTACTTTGTACTGTTTCATGTTGGTTCCTCCAAAATACTAAAGAATAAAATGGTAACAAAAAAGACCGGTTTTCAAAAAACCGATCATCATGCAGATATATTATGCTTCTACTGTGTCTTTATCCATTTATCATATTAGGATAACAGATAGCGCAACATCATACATGCATGATGACAGTTGCAGAGATATTCTCTCAGCACCCAGAGTTGAAATGACCCACTTTCAAACTCTTCGGCGACAGTTCCTTTTGCAAACGCTCATAAACTTGGGCAGTTTCACGCTTGGTACTTATAAATGCCGCACCTCTATCTTTCTTTTAAACTTACCAACATCATAACATCAGAAACTGCGATTGTCAAATGATTTATAATAGTTTATAATAAATTTTACGTGAGAAAAAATTTATGAATATGAACTTAATACAGGAGGGTTTCTAACGTATGGAAACCAAGGATTTTTACTACGATTTACCAAAAGAATTGATTGCGCAAACTCCGGTGGAGCCGAGAGACTCTTCCCGCTTGTTGGTGATGGACAAAACAAGCGGAGAACTGGAGCACCGCCATTTTTATGATATCACAGAATATTTACAGCCCGGGGACTGTTTGATTGTAAACGATTCCCGTGTTCTGCCTGCAAGAATTTACGGAAGCAAAAAAGATACCGGCGGTCACATAGAATTTTTATTGCTGACACAAAAAGAACAAGATGTATGGGAAGTGCTTGCAAAACCGGGAAGGAAGGCACAGCCCGGCACATGGTTTGTGTTTGGAGAAGGCTTGCTGGAAGCTCAGGTGCTGGAAATTTTGGAAGATGGAAAGCGATTGGTTCGTTTTCATTATCAGGGGAATTTTTATGCTTTGTTAGAGCAAATCGGTCAAATGCCGCTGCCTCCTTACATTACAGAGAAATTAGAAAATCAGGAGAGATACCAGACGGTATATTCCAAAGAATTGGGGTCTGCTGCAGCGCCTACGGCAGGCTTGCATTTTACACCGGAACTCATGAAGAAGCTGGAAGAAAGGGGCGTTCGTTTTGGATACGTGACTTTGCATGTCGGGTTAGGTACTTTTCGTCCTGTCAGTGTAGAAAAGGTAGAAGAACATATCATGCACTCTGAACATTATGAAATGCCAAAAGAAACAGCAGATTTGATTCTGGAAACAAAAGCAAAGGGTGGACGGGTGATTGCCGTTGGAACAACCAGCTGCCGTACCTTAGAATCTGTTGCAAAAAAAGAAGGTTGTATCAAAGAAAGTGAAGGATGGACAGATATTTTCATTTATCCGGGCTATCAATTTCAGGTATTGGACGGTTTAATCACAAATTTTCACTTGCCGGAAAGTACTTTGATTATGTTGGTTTGTGCTTTAGCCGGGTATCAACATACTATGCACGCATATGAAGTTGCTGTGAAGGAAAAATATCGCTTTTTTTCATTTGGAGATGCAATGTTGATTCAATAGTATTTGTTTTATCAAGGTTCTCATATTACATACTTTTATAGATACAAAAGAAATGGTCGTTTTCTTTTATTTCTGAATCCGCTATGATGAATATTCATCATAGCGGATTTTTTACTTATATTTTGAATATTGATGCTGGGGAACTATCTGAATTATCTTTGAAAAGGCGCTGAGGTATTATCTTAATCAGGGAAAAAGAATTTATAAAGTAAGACTCATAACAGAAACTAAAAATTCTGTTCTAAGTCTTTTTTATTTATAATAACTAATGTATTTAGGGGACCTTTTTTAGAGAGTGTACGGAGGTTTTAGTTGTTCAACTGTAACTTTCACAACGGAGGCTGAAACCGTTCAAAGGAGATATAGCAAAATAGGAATTTTGTCCTTTTCCTCTATATATGTTTGTTTTATGATAATTCGAAAACAATTATATTGTGAGATGTATTAACAATAAATAAATTTAAAAATAAATTGTGGAATTATTTTGGTTGATTTACTATAAAAGGCTTTATTTTACAGGTAATATGTGGTAAAATGAGAGAAAATTAAAAGTTTCTAAAAGAGGGTGGAGAACCTTATGTCTTTATGGATAAAAGCAGCTTACTCGCAATTTTCACCTGCGCTGCAAAGCCTTGCGGCAAAATCAACTCAAAAAAACACATTGCAGTGGTTGCCGGCATGGGTACATTTTGCAGATACCGCAAATATCATTCGTAAGCTCGTGGTTACATGGCTTCCTGCCTCTGTGGTACATGCGACGGATTCCGAAATGAGCCAAGAAGATTTTTTAAATCTATGTACATTTCTGGCTTTGACCCACGATATTGGCAAGTTAACGCCGGTGTTTCAATCGGGAATATCGGAACAGTTTCCAGAATTGAGAACACGTATCGAACACTCTGGTTTATTATTGTACGGAATGAATTCCTTGTTATCAGCGAGCAAATCTCCCCATGCTTTGGCAGGAGAAGCAATTTTATTAGACTTTGATTGCCCTCAGTCTGTAGCGGTGGTAGTAGGAGCACATCATGGAAAACCACAGGGAATCAAGTATGATGTAGAAAATCAAACACGGTACTATGAAGAGAATTACTACGGCTGTAAAGGAAAAGACAGTGAACAAGGAAAGCTTTGGGAGGCAGTCAGACAGGAATGGCTCCAATTTTCTTTGGAAACATCGGGATACACATCTGTAGAAGAATTGCCGCAGTTGGATATGGGGGCACAGATGTTGTTAACAGGACTTCTGATTATGGCTGACTGGATTGCCAGCAATACCAATTATTTTCCCTTGATTGATATAGATGATAACGGAGTGGATAGTTCTGTTGAGTATAGAGCACAAAAGGCTTGGGAAACATTGCATTTACCGGACCTATGGATGCCTTCTTGCTTTTTTATGGATGATGCTCAGTTTCAAAGCCGTTTTGGATTTTTACCCAACGAGGTTCAAAAGACAATGATAAAGGTAGCTGAAGATGCTGTACAGCCCGGCATACTGATTTTAGAAGCACAAATGGGTGTAGGAAAAACAGAAGCGGCATTGGCTGCGGCAGAAGTGTTGACCGCTAAAACAGGCAGTGCAGGATTATTTTTTGGATTGCCTACCCAGGCCACTGCCAATGGTATTTTTCCACGGTTGGAGCAGTGGGCAATGGAACAGTCGGAAGATACCCTGCATTCCATTCGATTGGCACATGGTATGGCAGAACTCAATGAGCAATATCAAGCGTTGTTTCATGGTACTTCTCACCTTGCGGAGGATATGAGTTCCTCCGGATTGGTAGCACATCAGTGGTTTGAAGGGCGGAAGCAAGCATTACTTTCTGATTTTGTCATTGGTACAGTAGACCAATTGTTAATGGCGGCATTAAAACAAAAACATGTCATGCTGCGTCACTTAGGTTTAGCAGGAAAAATCGTGATTGTGGACGAGTGCCATGCCTTCGATGCGTACATGAACACATACTTAGACAGAGCACTGATGTGGCTTGGAAGATATGATGTTCCTGTGATTCTGCTTTCCGCAACGCTTCCTGAAAAACGACGCTTGGAATTTATCAGTGCGTATCTGGGGCGAAAAAAGTTGAAAGATGACGAATTGCCTGTTAGCAGAGCGTATCCCATATTAACGTGGACAGATGGGGAAACCGTCAAACAGCAAGCCATTGCCGTGGATACACCTTCCAAAACCGTTTCGGTCAAGTGCATTTCTGACGAAGAAATTGTAGATTGTTTAAAACAAGCGCTATCGGAAGGGGGCTGTGCGGGAGTCATTGTAAATACTGTGGGCAGAGCTCAAAATTTAGCAGATAAACTGAAGGGAATACTGCTTGATACGGAAATCTTAGTGTTCCATTCTCATTTTTTGATGCCTGACCGTGCTCAAAAAGAACATGTATTGTTACAGCGTTTGGGTAAGAAATCTACACCTGATACACGTAATCATTTGATTGTGGTAGGTACTCAAGTTTTGGAGCAGTCTTTGGATATTGACTTTGATTTTCTCATCACAGATTTGTGTCCAATGGATTTGTTGCTGCAGCGATTGGGACGATTACACCGTCATACTCGCAAGCGTCCTGCAAACGTAACCCAACCTTGTTGTGCCGTATTGGGTGCAAACACAGAAACGTTAGAAGAAGGTTCCCGTTTTGTATATGGAGATTGGCTGTTACTGCAAACCAAACGTTTACTGCCAAATTCTATTACATTACCACAGGATATACCAATGTTAGTGCAGGATACTTATCAGGAACCGCAGGATACATCAGAGTTAGACGAAATTGCCCGGCAGGCATGGAGCGATTATTGCAGGCACATAGACAGCCAAAAGGAAAAAGCGAAGGTTTATTCCATACCAAAACCCAGTCTCTCAAAACGATATGCTAATTTGAATGTGATTTCAGATTTGCTAAGTACGGATTTGCCCGACAATGAGGAAAGGGCACAGGCAACAGTACGAGACGGAGATGCTTCTATCAGTGTTTTGGTGATGATGCTAAGAAAAGACGGACAAATTTCCTTTTTACCTTGGCAAAATGGAGGTGTCGTTGTTCCTGCAAATCATGTTCCGTCGGAAGAAGAATGCAGGCAAATTGCGCGTCAAAGAATGAACTTGCCCAGAGCGTTTTGTGTTGGTAAAAATTTGGACAGAACCATTGAAGAGTTAGAACGTATGAACAGTCAAATGATTCCGGAATGGCAGGAATCATTTTGGATAAAAGGAGAATTGGTACTATTGTTGAATGAAGCATACAGTGCAGAACTATGTGGATTTCATATCATGTATACACAAGAAGAAGGTCTCAGGTATGGAAAGGAGGAAGAACATGGGGAACCGGGAATGTGAATTTAATCTATTGGACGAACCTTGGATAAAAGTGATGAAAAGGGATGGAACCATTGATGAAGTTTCCATATTGACAGTGTTTGAGCAGGCACATCTTTATACAGATTTGGCAGGTGAACTTGCAACGCAGAATGTAGCGGTACTTCGCTTATTGCTGGCAGTATTGCATACCGTCTTTTCCCGTGTGGACGAACATAGAGAGGATGCACCTATAGAAGAGACGGACGATGCATTGGAGCGTTGGGGAGCATTGTGGAATGCAAACTGTTTTCCAATAGAGCCAATCAAAGCGTATTTACATACACAGCATGAAAAGTTTTGGCTGTTTCATCCGGAACGTCCGTTTGGGCAGGCTTTGTCTGCTGCCAAGGGAACGGAATATTCCGCGGCCAAGCTGATTGGAGAGCTGTCGGAAAGCAGCAACAAAATACGTCTTTTTCCGCCGCGAACAGGAAAGGATAAAACTGAGATTTCCTATGCGGAATCTGCAAGATGGCTGTTATATGTAAACGGATATGACGATACGTCTGCAAAACCAAAAGGAAAAAATTTGCCTTCTCCAGGTGCGGGGTGGCTTGGAAAATTAGGTCTGATTACTGCTAAGGGAAAAACATTATTTGAAACACTGATGCTGAATTTGGTACTTCTAAAAGAGGATTATGAACCTTGGGAACCGAATGTACCTGCATGGGAGCTTCCAAAGGCACGGGAAGGAGAACGAGTGGAAATTACCATTCCGGATAATCCTGCCGCACTGCTTACCTTACAGTCCAGACGATTGCTGCTGGAGAGAAACAATGATAAGGTAACGGGCTACAGATTATTGGGAGGAGATTTTTTCTCCAGAGAAAATGCCTTCAATGAAACAATGACCGTTTGGAAGTCTGTTATGGAAAGAGGAACATCCACAGGACAATACCAACCAAAGCGTCATGATTCCAGCAAACAGATGTGGCGTGATTTTGCTTCTATCGTAGAACAAAATGATACAAAGCATCTGCCGGGGATTGTGACTTGGATGAATCAGTTACAGAAGGCAAAGTTATTGGATAAACATCAAATGGTATGTTTCAGCATTGCTTCTGTTCAATACGGGGATAAAGACTTTTTTGTAACCGATGAATTCAGCGATTCCCTTACATTTTATGCGGAGTTGTTGACAGATGCAGGAGAAATATGGAGAACACTGGCATTAAACGAAATTCAACGATGCGACCAAATAGCGAACATTGTCGGCAGATTGGCCAGAGATTTGGTAAAATCTGCAGGTGGCGATGAAGGAGATGCAGCAAGCTACCGTGCAAAAGAAGAGTTTTATCACCGTTTGGATCTTCCGTTTCGTAAATGGCTGTCCGTATTAGACCCCGGTCAAACTGTAGAGGAAAGAAATCATCTGCAATCCCAATGGCTGACTTATGTTTGGAAAACTGCCGCTGCTTTGGGAGAAGAACTGGTGGAAAATGCGGGAACGGCCGCTTTTGTCGGCAGAATGGTGACAGAAAAAATCAAAGGAAAAGAAGTAACAAACCATTATTGTGCGCCTGAAGTATATAACAAGTTTTCATATTATCTGAAAGAATCATTGAAATAGGAGGAATGAGCATGTCCAGTAAAACGCAAAATGTAGGCCATTTTGTGGAATATCGGTTAAAGCGTATCGTCAATTCGTCTTCAGACGGAGCTGTAAAGGCGTCTTTGGCAAATTTACGCAGGGGAATCGGGACAACCCCGGGAGATATTCCGGAGCTTTGGGAACTGTTTTTACAGGATTTACCCGAAGAAATGTTAAGCAGAAGCGGTGTGCCAACCCATGCACAATGGGCTGTTTATATTGCACTGACGTTGTTTGCGCTTCATCAACAGGGCAAAGATTTGCAGAAGGAATCTATGTATCGGCAAGAAAACGGTCTGGGAAAGGCAGTGGCTTGTTTGATACATGGTGAAGATGATAAAACACGCATTCAAAGGCGATTTAATGTATTGGCAACTTCTGCCGATATACAAGAACTTGCCCACCACCTCAGAGGGATGATACAGCTGCTTCGTTCAGAGGGAATTCCTTTGGATTATCCCGAGTTGGCCAAAGATTTATACTTGTATCAAAACGAGGATTACAGGTCCCAGGTTCGATTAAGATGGGGACAGGATTTCTATAGAAGAAAAACAACAGAAACAGGAAAGGAAGATTCAAATGAATAAGAAAAATTTTTACGTAGATATACACGTACTGCAAACCGTACCACCCAGTTGTGTCAACCGCGATGATACGGGAAGTCCAAAAACAGCCGTATACGGCGGGGCTACCAGAGCAAGGGTTTCCAGTCAATCGTGGAAACATGCTATGCGTGCTATGTTTTCTGACATTTTTGAGAAAAAAGACGTTGGAACACGTACAAAACGTGTGGTAGATATGATTGCTTCCAAAATTCTGCAACATAATCCTGATGTCGATGAGAAAAAAGCAGGAAAGTTAGCTGCAGAAGCTTTAAAATTAGCAGGATTAAAGCTGAAAGACAATGATACAGTCACGGACGCATTGTTTTTTATCAGCGATTCACAGGCAGAGGCGCTTGCTCAACTGGCGGTTTCGGAAGAAAAAGAGAAATCTCTTTATAAAAATGCATTAAAAGAATTTCCAGCCATTGATATTGCTTTGTTCGGCCGTATGGTTGCCAGTGACCCTTCCTTGAACTACGATGCTGCCGCACAAGTGGCGCACAGTATTTCTACTCACAAAATCCAAAATGAATATGATTTTTTTACAGCTGTGGATGACAGAGCTCCCGAAGATAACGACGGTGCAGGTCATCTTGGCACAACAGAGTTTAACTCTTCTACGTTATACCGTTATGCTACGGTCAATGTTGCGGAATTAAACTGTCATTTAGGGAAAGACACTCCTATGGCTGTTCGCGGTTTTGCCCAGGCCTTTTTGTTATCTATGCCTACAGGAAAACAAAACTCATTTGCAAACCGTACTTTGCCGGATGCTGTGTATGTAACGGTTCGCCGTGACCAGCCCATTAACTGTGCGGGCGCATTTGAGAAACCTGTAATTGCCGGTTCAAACGGTTATCTTGCAGAGTCTGAGAAACAATTTGTTTCCTATGTGAAACAGGTTTATCAGAATTTTGCAAATGAGCCGGAAGCAGCATTTGGAATCGGAACAGCAGAAGCATTTAAAGAAATTGCAGAAATGATGCCATTGCAGCAAATGTTGGATGTCTTGGAGGACCGTGTAGCCGAATATATCGCAGGTGACGGTGAATCCATATGAGTACGCTGTTATTGAGATTAGCGGCTCCTTTGCAGGCTTGGGGTATCAATTCCAAATTTGATATTCGTAAAACAGAACGAGAACCGTCCAAAAGCGGAGTGGTTGGGCTGTTGGCTGCTGCATTGGGACGGCGCAGAGATGAATCGTTGGATGATTTAGCCGCATTGAAATTTGGTATCAGAAGCGACAAAGAAGGAGAGCTGCTAAAGGACTTTCACATGGTACTGAAAGATAAAAAGACCTCTTATGTAACAACAAGATATTATCTTGCAGATGCTATTTTTCTGGTTGGTTTGGAAAGTCAGGATGAAAACTTTTTAAAAATGTTGGATGAGGCTTTGCAGGCACCTGTTTTCCCGTTGTTTCTGGGAAGACGCTCTTGTCCTCCAACCTTACCGTTATCACTGGGAATACGACAAACGGATTTGCTTACAGCTTTGCAAGAAGAACCGTGGCAAGTTTCAAAATGGGAGCAGGAGCGTATCAAACGTAAACAGGATTCTTACACCATGCGAATTGTAACTGACGCATTGAAACAGGAGGCATATCCTGTTTATCAGAAAGATTTGCCCGAATCGTTTAATCCGATGTTCCGAAAGTATGGATATCGCATGGTGAAGGAGCATAAGCCTTTTCACATTACCTTTCAAAACGCAGAGGAACGGTTTCATACCGAACATGATCCGATGAAAGAATTGAGGTGAGTCTATGTATTTGACAAGAATGCGCTTGAATGAATCCAATCCCAATACGGCAAAAGCGTTGGCTTCTCCGCATATTTTCCACGGAACGGTAGAGCGGTGCTTTGGGGGAGAACGCAAGCGTAATTTATGGCGTATCGACCATCTGAATCATCAGCTTTATCTGATGTTGCTCAGTCCCGATAAACCTGATTTATCTGCGGCCGCTGCACAATTTGGTATGTTGGGCGCCGACTGCCCATGGGAAACAAAATTGTATACTCCTTTGCTGGAAAGAATAACTCCCGCCAGTGTTTGGCATTTCCGTTTGGTGGCCAATCCCACAAAAAGCTGTGTGTCCGAACCGGGAAAGAGAGGAAAAGTACATGCTCATGTCTCTGTGCCTCATCAAAAAGAATGGCTGCAGACCCGTGCGGCTCACAACGGTTTTTCGTTAAACGAAGAGGATTTTACGGTTGTTCACAGTCAATGGCATATTTTCTGCAAAAACTCTTCCCAAGAAGCACAAGTTCGGTTATTGGCTGTTACGTATGAAGGCGTATTAACGGTTACGGACACAGAATTATTTTGTAAAGCGTTGACAGAAGGAATCGGACGTGGCAAAGCTTACGGTATGGGATTACTGACAGTAGCAAGGGTAGCTTCCAATGAAAAGTAACAAATTAACTGGTATGATTCGTCCCGACTTGCAGGCTTTGCCTCAAATTGGCAACCGAATGACCTTTTTGTATTTGGAGCATTGTCAACTCAATCGGGAAGACAGTGCAATTACGGTAAGAGATGAACGCGGTATTGTATATGTTCCCGCTGCGTCGATTTCTGTACTGCTGTTGGGACCCGGGACTTTGATTACACATCGTGCTATGGAACTAATTGGCGATGCGGGAGTAAGCGTTATTTGGGTAGGTGAACACGGCGTGCGGTATTACGCAAGCGGACGACCGTTAACACATCGTTCCAAATTGTTGATTCGTCAAGCGGAATTGGTGAGCAATCAACGGCTGCATTTGGCAGTGGTCAGAAAGATGTATCAAATGCGCTTTCCCAACGAAGATGTATCGCACTTGACCATGCAGCAGCTGAGAGGACGGGAGGGAAGTCGTGTTCGTTCCGTTTATCGCAAAGCTTCCTATGAATGGAATGTTCCGTGGAACGGACGTACCTATGATCCGGAAGATTTTTCTTCGGGTGACGCTGTTAATCAAGCGCTTTCCGCAGGACATGCATGCCTATACGGTTTGGCTCATGCTGTGATTACCGCACTGGGATGCTCTGCGGGATTGGGATTTATGCATGTAGGGCATGAGTGTTCTTTCGTTTATGACATCGCAGATCTTTACAAAGCCGAAGTTACCATTCCCGTTGCATTTGAAATGGCAGCACAGCAGCCGGATGATTTACCGTCTGCAACACGGCGGAGGGTAAGGGATGCCATGGTATCTGCTCATATTTTGGAAAGAATGGTTCGTGATATTCATATTCTTTTTTCCGATGATGAATGGATTGCAGAAGAAATTACTACAGAAATTGTTTATTTATGGGATGACAAAAAAGGAACGGTTCCTAACGGAATTTCTTATGGTTTTCAGGAAGAGGAATCTACATGATTGTAATTACATTGTCAGATTGTCCGCCCAAAGTACGGGGAGACTTGTCCAAATGGCTGATTGAAATCAATACAGGCGTTTATGTTGGGCAGGTAAGTGCCCGTGTCAGGGAAGAACTTTGGAAACGTATTTGTGAAAATCTTCATGCAGGTAGAGCAACTATGGTGTTTCATACTATGGGGGAACAACACATGGATTTTCGTGTACACAATACTACGTGGGAACCTGTAGATTTTGATGGTTTGAAACTAATGCGTAGGCCGTTGCCATCTGCAAGAAAACAATCACAGACTATGGTTCTTGAGAAGGGCTTCAGCAAGGCTGCAAAAATGCAAAAAGTCGATAGGATAAACCGGGCACGTAAATATACCTTAAAAGAAGATTCCTATATTGTGTTAGATTTGGAGACAACTGGGTTATCCTGTGCTGTACATGAAATAATTGAGATTGCTGCGATTTGCATTGTACATGATGCAGTGGAAGCGGAACTTAGTATGTTAGTACAATGTCAAACATCGTTGCCTGAGAATATATCAAAACTTACAGGTATTACGGACGAAATGCTTCAGCAGCAAGGAGTTCCTCTGTACCAAGCGCTGTCACAGTTAATATCCTTTGCAGAAAACAGACGTATTGTATGTCATAATGCAGCGTTTGATTTTGGTTTTTTACATGCAGCTTGTCAGCGTGTTGGATTATCTATGTTTCATAATCCGTGTATTGATACATTAACTCTTGCTCGCCGTAAAGTATTTGATGTGGTGGATTATAAACTAAATACAATTGCAAGTTATTTTTCTCTGGATACTTCAAATCATCATAGAGCGCTGGCAGATTGTTACTTAACTTATGGGATCTATAAAAAGTTAAATGAATTGTAGCGTGTGTTGTGAACATCATAACGTATCTACGTCATTTTTTAGTGTTTTCCCCGCAGGTGCGGGGGTGATCCTCGTCAATTAAAAATCGAATAAAGCCATTAAATTGTTTATCGGTCATTCCCATTTCTTTCATATGTACCGCCTTTCCGATATTTGTAAGACCTTGCCTTCTTACTATATCTATTATACTATACGTACGTAATAAAGTCAAGTGTTTTTAGAGATTTTTTCTTCGATTGCTGATAAAATAAAAGCCCTAACAGACAAGCCTTCTTTTTCAGCTGCTTTTACGATTACTTCGTCGTAGTATTCTCGCTTCACATCGAGCGGAATTCTTTTTAGATTCTTTTTTGCGTACTCAATACTGTACTGTCCCTGTTTTTCTGTGTAAGCCATTTTAAACCTCCTTTTCTTTATTATATCATCTTCATATTAATACGTACATAATAAAAATGCACATATCTACGTACGTATATTTGTTTATTTTGCCTATTGATAATTACGTACGTATAATATATAATATAGATACAGTAAAGATAAGAAACACGAAAACAAAGGAGATATTAAAAATGAACGTACAAGAAATTGCAAGAGAGATTAGAAGTTTTCCCCGCAGGTGCGGGGGTGATCCTGAAAAAATCGCTACAGGTTTAGGGGAGAACTTCTAAAACAACTTTGTGAAGAAGCTGATATGTTGGAAGAGTACGAATCAGCAGACGGAGAAACCTTTGAAAGCGTAGTATATAAAGCAGCTGATATTTTAAATGTAGAAATCTAAAAAAATACTTTGAATTTACAAAAACTTACAGTATAATGAAAAGAAAAGGGGTAAACAAAATGAAAAAATATGAGGTAAGATTTGACGGTGGAGAATCCAGAAGCACATACAACGGAGAGATTATCGGCGTAGATTATATGCTTGTAGAAGTGCCGATCCTAGAGAACGAAGATGAAAACATCGAGTTGTACGCAGAACTTCCGGCAGATGACGAAAAAAATTACGATGAATTAAAAGCTGAAATTTTAAGACAAG
>ERZ827469.728-NODE-728-length-35006-cov-10.639038_pt1 | contig 35006 bp, 29 predicted proteins | sample MGYA00519917_ERZ827469 | MGnify/ENA primary metagenome ERZ827469 (study PRJEB31778, sample SAMEA3449314) | human gut metagenome | biome: human gut; feature: human-associated habitat; material: faeces | place: United Kingdom | collected 2010/2012 ... | reverse complement strand
CCGCACCTTCGGCAGGGGCTTCCCCGGCCTGGGCTTCGGCCGGAGCGGCGGCCCGGGCCTGGTCGCGGCCACGGCCGCGGGCACGGGAGGGGCGGGCGTTCTCGGCGGGCTTTTCCTGTCGTTCGGCCCTTTCCGCCCTGGCGGGCTTTTCGGCCCGTTCGGACTGCTCGGCCTCTTCCGCCTTTCCATCCTTGCGGACCGGGCATTCTTGGTCAGGAGCGCTCTCCGCGCGCATCTCTTCCGGGGTGGGCGCGGCCGGAGCGGCCGCGCTGTCCTCACGGGCGGCCGGCGGCATCTTCCCGGCGGGGCGGCGGGGCGTCTCCTCGCGGCCCAGGGACGGCCGTTCCAGCCGGACATCGCAATGCTTCTTGCCGAGGACGCTTTCCACGGCTTCACGCAGGGCGGCACGGCGCGCCCGGATCTTGGCCTTGCGGGCCCCCACGATACCAAAGATGCCGCTCTTGGCGTCCTGAACTATCTCGATCTCCAGCTTTTCGCGGGCGACGTTGTAATAGCTGCAGGCCTCCTGAATGGCGGCATCCAGATTCTTACCCTGAAACTCTTTGAATCCGTCCATAAACTCTCCCAAAAGGGGCGGCAGCGGGGAGACCCCGCTGCCACCACATATGGACTCTTTTCCGTGTCGCAAGACCGCTCCGCGCGGCCTGTGGGCCGTGACCCCGCTACTGGGCCAGCAGCTTGTTCCTGCGGCCCATCCGCCACTGCTGGGCGATGGACAGGATGTTGTTGACCAGCCAGTACACCACCAGACCGGAGGGGAAGCTCAGGAACAGGGCGGTGAAGACGATGGGCAGGAACATCATGATCTTCTGCTGCGTGGGATCGGTGGCCGGCGGGCTCATCCTCTGCTGCAGGAACATGGTGATGCCCATGATGATGGGCGTGATGTAATAGGGGTCCTTGGCGGACAGGTCAGCCAGCCAGATCAGGTCCGTGCCGGGCAGATAGGTGATGAAGGGCGCATGACGCAGCTCGATGGAGGTCAGCAGCGCCTGATACAGACCGAAGAACACGGGCAGCTGCACCAGGATGGGCACACAGCCGCTGGCGGGGTTGACGCCGTAGGTCTTGTACAGGGCCATGACTTCCTTGTTCATGGCTTCCTTGTTGTCCTTGTACTTCTCGCGGATGTTGGCCATCATGGGCTGGAGCTTCTTCATCTTTTCCATGGAAGAGTAGCTCTTGGCCGTCAGGGGCCAGAACACGGCCTTGATGACGATGGTCAGCATGATGATGGAAAGGCCCCAGTTGTGGGTATACTGCTGGAAGAACTCCAGCAGCCACAGCAGGCCCTTGGCGATGATGCTGAACATGCCCAGGTTCACGCTGAGGGCCAGCTGGTCGGACACGGCGGCCAGCATCTTGCGTTCCTTGGGGCCCATCCAGTAGGAGACTTCGAGGGTGGTCTCCTGGCCGGGGGCCACCACCACTTCCTTGGGCTCCAGGGCCACACGGTAGACGCTGCCCTGCATGCGGCCCACCATGCGGGCCTCATCGGCATTGCCGGGCATGACGGCGGACAGGAAGTAGGTGCTCATGGGGCCGGCCCAGTAGAGCTTGCCGCTGGCTTCCACGCCTTCCTTGGTCAGCTTGTCGGTGGAGGTCTCCTCGCCCAGGGAGCCGCCGTTGTCCCAGGCCACGCGCATGGCGTCATAATTGGTATTGGCGGCATTGCTGGTGTCGGCGGCCACGGTGTAGCGCACGCGCACGCTGCGAGTGTCGTTGCCCAGGGTGGCCAGGCTCACTTTTTCGGAGATCAGGTAATTGTCGGCGTTGAAGGTCAGCTCGCGGGTCACGCGCAGGTTGTCCACCTCGCCCACCAGACGGACGACGCCCTTGCCGCCCTCGGCCACGCTCACGCCGCCATCGGATTCCAGGGCCCACTTGCCGGTGCTCCACGAAGGCTGGCCGTTGATGACCAGGCCCAGGGGCGCCACCGCGGCGGTCTGGGGATCGACCATATTGATGCGGGGGGAATCCTCGTCCAGGCCGGAGGTGTACTTCTTGAGCTCGAAGGAGCGCAGCACGCCGCCGCCGGAATGCAGCACGGCCTTGTACAGGGGGGCGTCCACCGTCACGTCCACGCCGGGGGCGGGAGTGAAGGCAGGCAGGGGCTCGGCCTGGGCCTTCTGCTTGGCTTCGGCTTCGGCCTGGGCCTTCTGGGCCTGCTCGGCCTGGGCAGCCTCCATCTTGGCTATCTCGGCCGGGTCGGGTTTGACCACCCAACCCATATAGTCGGCCAGATAGCTCCAGCCGACGACCACGAGCAGACACAGGACAATTGCCATGATAAGATTTTTGCCGTCTTGCATGCGGGGAGGTACTCCATGAAGCAGAGACTACGGGTGACGCCGCGCAGGGGGCACGGGATCATATCCCGAGCCGCCCCAGGGATGGCAGCGGGCCAGCCGCCGCAAGGCCAGCCAGCCGCCGCGCAATACGCCGTGGGTCATGATGGCTTCCAGGGCGTAGGCGGAACATGTGGGGTAAAAACGACAGGCAGGGGGCAGGACCGGAGAGATGAACAGCTGGTAGAAGCGGATGGGCAGGACGAAGAGACGGCGCAGCATGGCTAGTCCCTGTCCCGGCTGCCGTTGTCCCTGGCCGGGTGCAGACGCGGCAGGCGCTGCAGCAGCGGCAGCAGCTGGGCGTTGACGCGTTCCTGGCTCAGGTCCGCCGCGCCGGTATGCTTTTTGGCAACGGCCACGATATCCAGATGTTCGGGCAAAAGTGCCCGGTGCAGGCGAAAGAATTCCCGCAGCAGACGTTTGACCCGGTTGCGCGTGACCGCTTTGCCCACCTTGCGGGATACAGCCATGCCCATACGCGTACAGGCCCCGTTTTCGCGGGGCCGTACAAAAACAAGGAAATGCTCCGTATGGTAACGCCTGCCCCGCTCGTAGCACGCGGAATACTCCGCTTGTTTGCGGATGCGGCTCTGGCGGGGCAGAAAAAGGCGTTCGGCCATGATGGCTCGCTTCTGGGATCGCGGGGCGCAGCCCCCCATCGACTAGGCGCTCAGATGCTTGCGGCCCTTGGCGCGACGACGGCGCAGGATGGCGCGGCCGCTGGGGGTGGCCATGCGGGCGCGGAAACCGTGGGTGCGGGCTCTTCTGACTTTACTGGGCTGGTATGTTCTCTTCATTGCTCTAGCTCCTTGCGTGTGGCTGCGGTGACGGACAGCAGGCCAGGTGGCCCGGCGCGAGTTTTGCGCGACATAAGCGGGAAGGCTTGCCCGTGCCCGCAGCACTGTCGCTGCACGGGATACGCCTTGCAGCCTGTAAATTTGAAAGGGTTACATACACGGCATAAGGCCCGCCGTCAAGGCTTGTTCCCCATCCCCGGGCGGGACAATGAACAAAAAACGCCGGCGGGACCGCTCCCTGCCTGTCGGCAACGCCGGTTGCGCCTTGACAGGATGTGCCTGCGGCGGCACAATTTTTCTTCCATTATCATCAAGGAGACCGCATGTCCACGCCAGAACACCTGCTGCCCCCGCCGCCCGCCTGCCCCTGTGTGATCCTCATCGGCATGGCCGGCGCGGGAAAGTCCACTGTGGGCATGGCCCTGGCCCAGAGCCTGGGCTGGGCCTTCATGGACAGCGACTACCTTATGGAAGCCCTGTACGCCGACCGGCTGCAGGCCGTCACCGACGCCCTGAGCAAGGAGGCCTTCCTGGATCTGGAAGCCGTGATGCTGGGCTCCATCCGTGTCCAGCGCACGGTCATCGCCACGGGCGGCAGCGCCGTCTACCGGCCGCAGGCCATGGCCCATCTGGCCAGCCTGGGCCCTGTGGTCTTCCTGGACGTACCGCTGGAGACCATCGAGGAGCGCATCGCCCGCAATCCCGACCGTGGCCTGGCCATCGGCCCGGGCCAGACCCTGGCCGATATCTTTTATGAGCGCGAGGCCCTCTACAGCCACTATGCCACCCTGCGCTGCGACGCCCGCCAGAAGACGCCCCAGCAGTGCGCCCGCTGGATCGCCGCGCACCTGCCCCCACTGCCGGGCCAGCCCGCGGCCTGATCCGTCCCCGTGGCCCGGGAGCACGGCCCGGCATCCCACAGGAGCCCCCAGCATCCCTGCCCCAGTCTCCATTCCCGGCTTCCGGCTGGCGGAGCGCGTCCATGCGCATGCTCCCGTCGCCGGACGCATCCCCGCAGCCGGACAAGCCCCAGGGCCTGTTTCCGGGGCCCGGGCGCAGGCCGCAAAAAAAGCCCCCTTCCCGTGCGGAGAAGAGGGCCCGTCATCAGGCAGGACGTGTGGAGCTAGTACTGCCACTTCTTGCCGTCGTAGCGGATCATCTCGTTGAGGTTGCGGGTCTTGATCTTTTCGCAGGGAGCGGACAGGGCCGCGCTCTTGCTGGCGCCGCGACATTCATAGACATGCTCGGCATAGCGGATGAAGCCCACATAGCCGCGGGCGCCCTTGCGCACCTCGGTGGTCAGGCTGTCGGTATCCACGTCCACATAGGTGGCCACGTATTCCTTGCCCACCTTGCGCACTTCCTTGTGGGCCTTGGAGGGCATCACCGTGCGGGAGGCACGGCCCACCAGGCTCTGGCCGGTCTTGTACAGATCGGCTTCCAGTTTGGACTGGGACACGGGGGCCGCCTTGGCCGGGGCCTTTTCAGGGGCCTTGGCGGTCTCGGTGGTGGCGGGGTCTCCAGCAGGGGCGGCCGTGGCCGGGCTGGAACCTTCATCCCCGCCGAACAGGGCGCAGCCGCCGCACAGCAGGCTGGTCAGCAGGCTGACTGCCAGGATCTTTTTCATCGGTCATTACTCCTTAATGGAAAACCCGGCGTTTCCGCCGGGTTTTGTTCAAAGGGGGAAAGGGGCGCCGTTTAGTCGAAGGAGATCTCCGTACGACGGTTCATGTAACGGCCTTCTTCGCTGTCATTGCTGTACTTGAAGGACTTGCCCTTGCCGATGGCGGTCATGCGGCTGGCGGGCACGCCCTGCTTGGCCAGGTAGCCCTTGACGGCTTCGGCGCGGTTCTTGGACAGCTTGGCGTTGTAGGCGTCGGTACCACGGGAGTCGGTCCAGCCGGTCAGCACGATTTTGGTGTTGGGCTTGGACTTGATGAGGCCGGCGGCTTCATCCAGGATGCCCATGGCCTTGCTGTCCAGGGCATAGGAGTCGAAGGCGAAGTTGACGCCGCGCAGCACGATCACGGTTTCTTCCTGGCAGAACACGGCCAGCACGAAGCGTTCCACTTCGGCGTCGCTGGTGGCCAGGTCTTCAGCGCGGACCAGCACGGAGGCGGGGTTCATGCCGGCAATGGCCTTGACGGTGGCTTCGCCCTGCGGGGTGTCGGCCAGGGAAATCACATGGATGACCAGGTTGCGCTGGGTGGCGTACACCTGACGGGCCACTTCCACCAGATCCATGCCGCGGTTGTTGTCGCCGTCGGTCACCAGGATCAGGGCAGCGCTGCGTTCCATGGAGCTCAGGAAGGGCTCGTAGGTCTGCAGGCCGTCGCCCATGTTGGTCATGCGGCCGAAGGTGTCGAAGCCGCTGCGCAGGGTGTTGATGCCGCTATCCATGGCGGCGCGGTTCCAGGGACCCTGCTCGATGATGGTGCCGTTCGGAGCGATGGTGTGCAGGCCGCCCTTGAAGTCCAGGGCGGGGATGGCGGCGTTGACGCGCTTCAGGGCGATCTTGGCCACTTCGATCTTGTCCTGCTTCATTTTGTCGTTCTTCATCATCATGGAGCCGGAGTAGTCCACGACGAAGTCGAAGCTGTTGACCTTCTTGCTGCAGACAGGAGCGGCCACGGCTGCCACGGCGAAGCTCAGAAGAACCGCGGCGGTAAGGGCCAGCAGGCGGAAAGATTTCATGATGCCTCCCAAAAAAGTTGTTGTTTTGCCTGCAACATGCCAGGCAATATGCGCCATGTGCCTTTCCTTTCACTGGAAAGGGTATTGACACCTTTACAAGGTAGCGCTTTTCGCAGCAAAGGGCAAGCGTTCTTTCTTCCGAAAGCCTCCCGTGCAACACCTTCCGGCAGGGCGGCAGGCGCCCCGCAGCCCCCCGTACCCGCCGGGGATGCCCGGTGGCTGGACAGCCGGGCCCGCCTGTAGCATACTGAATAGATACAAAAGGATGGGTTATGCCAGCACTCGATTTTTCCAAATGGAGCCCCGGGGGCAACACCACGCTCTTTTTCCCCGCCGCGGGCCTGGATGCGGCCCGGCAGGCGGAGCTGGCCCGGCAGGCCATGCGCCCCGACAACCTGGGGGCGGAACAGGCCGGTTTCGTCTCCGTGGAGGAACGCCGCCTGCGCATGGCGGGCGGTGAGTTCTGCGTCAATGCCACCCGGGCCTTCGGCGCCCTGCTGGCCTTCCGCGAGAGCGCCTCGCCCGAGGCCACGCTCCAGGGCATCGCCCGCCAGAAGCTGGCCAACGGACACCGCTACGAGGTGCAGGTCTCCGGCTGGCAGACCCCCATCCGCCTTCTGGTACGGGGCACCTCCCCCCACTGGGAGGTGCGCGCCGAACTGCACCTGCCGTCCTGCCCCATCACCCACCCGGAGCAGGGCATCCATCTGGTGCGCCTGCCCGGCATCTGCCATCTGCTGCTGGACGGCGAGGTCCACATGCAGCCCGAGGACTGCATCGCCGCCTCGCGCATGCTGCGCCGCCAGTACGGCATGACCGGCGAAGTGGCCAGCGGCGTCATCTGGTGGGGCCGCCGCGCGGGCCTGCTGGACATGCTGCCCGTGGTCCATGTGCGCGATGCCCACACCACCTGCATCGAGAACGCCTGCGGCTCCGGGGCCCTGGCCCTGGCCCTGCTGCTGGCCGCCAAGGGCAACCGCAAGCCCCTGGACATCATGCAGCCCGGCGGCAGCTCCCTGCATGTCCACATCCCTGACGATGACCAGGGCACGGCCATCATCGACGGCCCCGTGGACCTCGTGGCCCGCGGCCGCGTCTGGCTGCCCGACGCGCAGGCCTGACATTTTCGGGGCGGCCGCCTGCCGGGCCCGCGTCCGGCCGCCGCGGCTGTCTTTTTTTTGCGCGCCCGGCGCGCCCTGTCCCCGCTCCTTTCCGACCAGAGATACATGAGACAGCAGAACCTCCTCCCCGGCATCAGCCTGCCCGCTCCCCGTCCCGCCCGCCCGGCCGACACGCCGCCGGCACCGTCCCCGGCCGCGTCCGATACGGACGACTGGTCCCCGCAGGAAGACCTGCTGCGTTCCGCCTTCGTCTTCGAGCCTGCCGGCGCGGCGGCCGAGCCTGTCCTGATCCTTGGCCTGGACTGCGCCCTGCCCCCGCGCGAGGGCCTTGCCCCCGCCCGCCTGCGCCTCATCGAACAGGCCGATGTCCTGTGCGGCGGCCGTCGCCTGCTGGCGGCCTTCGACGACCTCCCCGCCCTGCAGCTCCCCCTGACCGCGCCGCTGGAACCGGTGCTGGCCCGCATCAGCCATTGGCGCGCCGGCGGCAAGAAAGTGGTGGTGCTGGCCGACGGAGACCCCCTGTTCTACGGCATCGGCACCACGCTCCTGCGCCAGCTGGGCCCCGACGCCGTGCGCATCCTGCCCGGGGTCAGCTCCCTGCAGCAGGCCTGCGCCCGTCTGGGCCTGCCCTGGCATGACGTCATCTGCCTTTCCCTGCACGGCCGCGACGACCTGACGCCCCTCCATGCCGCCGTCCAGCGGCAGCGGCCCGTCAGCCTGCTCACCGATGCCCGCATGACGCCCGACCTGCTGGCCCGCCATCTGCTGGACAGGGGCGTGGACTGGTTCACCATGCATGTCTTTGAACACATGGGGAGCGACAGGGAAAAGGAACATCATCTTGCCCTGGAAGAAGCCGCCGCTGCCCGCTTCGGCGCTGTCTGTACCGTTTTGCTGACGCCCGCGGGCGGGATGCGCCGCCCGCATCCCGGCCTGCTGCCCGCCGAGCTGCGTCACGAGGACGGCCTGCTGACCAAGCCCGCCGTGCGTGCCGCCGCCCTGGCCCTGCTGCGGCCCGAGCCCCGGCATACGGTCTGGGATCTGGGCGCCGGTTCCGGTTCCGTGGCCCTGGAGGCGGCCTGTCTGGCCCACGAGGGCCGCGTGGTGGCCGTGGAGCAGGTCCCTTCCCGCGCTCTGGACATCCAGGAGAACCGCCGCCGCTTCGGGGCCGCCTCGGTGGATGTCTGTCTGGGCACGGTGCCCCAGTGCCTGCCGCGCCTGCCCGACCCGCACCGGGTCTTCATCGGCGGCGGCCTTTCCGGCGAAGGGGCCCCCGCCCTGCTGGAACAGGTCTGCCGGCGCCTGCTGCCCGGCGGACGGCTGGTGGTGAGCTGCATCCTGCTGGATACGCTGGCCCGCTGCCGCGCCTTTTTCAAAGACCTGGGCTGGCCCGCCGAAGTGATGCAGGTGCAGGCCGCCCGTTCCCGGCCGCTGGGACAGGACATCTTCCTGGCCGCCGCCAACCCCGTCTTCCTGCTGGCCGCGGACAAGCCCGGGCGGGAAGAGGACGAAGGCTAGGGAAGAAACTTTCTGGCATGCCGCATGAGGGAGGCGTCCTCCCTGTGGACGCCAGTCCCCGGCATGACATCGCATGGACGCGGGGGAGCGACGCTCCCCGCCGCTGGAGGAGAACATGGACAAACAGCCAGGCATGGTCAGTTTCGTCGGCGCGGGTCCCGGTGACCCGGAACTGCTCACCCTCAAGGGCAAGCGCCTCATCCAGGAGGCCGCCCTGCTGCTCTACGCCGGTTCCATGATCCCGCCCGCCCTGCTGGACCTGGCCTCGCCCCGGGCCAGCGTCATAGACGCTGCCCCGCTGGATCTGGAAGAGTGCCATTCCCTCATGCTCCAGTTCGCCCGCGCCGGCCAGCCCGTGGTGCACCTGCACACCGGCGACCCCGCCGTCTACAGCGCCCTGCGCGAACAGCTGGCCCTGCTGGACAGGGACGGCATCCCCTGGCAGGTGGTGCCCGGCATCACGGCCGCCAGCGCCGCCGCTGCCGCTGCCGGATGCAGCTTCACCGTGCCCGGCGCCACCCAGAGCCTGATCATGACCCGCATGCCCGGCCGCACGCCCATGCCCCCACAGGAAGCCCTGCGCCATCTGGCCAGCCACGGCACCACACTGGCCGTCTACCTTTCGGCCATGCAGGCCCGCGCCATGCAGGAGGAACTGGAACACTGCCTGCCCGCCGCCACGCCCGTCATCTGCGCCTTCCGCCTGGGCTGGCCCGACCAGCAGCTCATCCGCACCCGCCTCGACCTGCTGGCCGAGACCATCGAAAAGAACGGCCTCTCCCGCCAGACCGTGGTCCTCGTCCTGCCCGGCGAGGGAGAGGACGCCCCGGCGCCGCGCACCCGCGGCCCGCATACCGACCACGACTGAGCGCTCCGGGAAAGCGCCCCGGGGCCTTTCCCGGAGCGCCGTATCGCCCAGTCATCCTTTCCCCCGCCACCAGCCAGGCACGGCAGCGCGCCATGGCCGCGTCCCTGCCCAGCCTGCGGGGGCCCATGCCCTTTGTCCACGGGACGCCCCGCTTTTCACAATTCCTCATTTCATACCGCAACGCTTGCAAGCGGTAAAAAGCTTGGGTAAACTGGCACTTTCCATTATCCCGCAGCAGGAGTGCAGGAACATCATGCCAACCCCCATTCTGGAAAAAGAAAGCCTCATCCCGGGCAAGACCAGCAAACTGGTGCTGCATGCGCCGGCCATTGCCGGCCACGCCCGGCCCGGACATTTCGTCATGCTGCGCATGAGCCCCACGGGCGAGCGCATCCCCCTGACCATCGCCGATACCGATGCCGAAAAGGGCACCATCACCATCGTCTATCTGGTCATGGGCAAGAGCACGGCCATCCTTGAGGACCTCAAGGCCGGTGACGAGATCCTGGACGTTTGCGGTCCCCTGGGCAAGCCCACCCATATCGAGAAAAAAGGTACCGTCATCTGTGTGGGCGGCGGTACCGGCATCGCCGCCATGCACCACATCGCCAAGGGCCATTCGCGCATCGGCAACAAGGTCGTGGGCATCATCGGCGCCCGCAACAAGGACCTGCTCCTGTTCGAAAAGGAACTGGCCAGCTTCGTGGACGAGCTGCTCATCTCCACCGACGACGGCAGCTACGGCCACAAGGGCCTGGTCACCGACCTGCTCCGCGAACGTCTGGAATCCGACAAGGACGTCTTCGAAGTGGTGGCCGTGGGTCCCGTGCCCATGATGGCCGCCGTGGCCAACACCACCCGTCCCTACGGCGTGCGCACCACCGTCAGCCTCAACCCCATCATGGTGGACGGCATCGGCATGTGCGGCGCCTGCCGCGTGACCGTGGACGGCAAGACCAGGTTCGCCTGTGTGGACGGCCCCGAATTCGACGGCCACAAGGTGGACTTCGACGAACTGCGCCGCCGTCTGGGCGCCTACCGCGATCAGGAAAAGGTCTCCATCGACCAGTACAGGAGCACCCATGGAAACTAAGCCCAAAAAGACCATTGCTCCGCGCGTGGACATGCCCTGCCAGCCCGCGGACGTGCGCGCTCACAATTTCGACGAAGTGGCCACCGGCTACACCAAAGAGATGGCCATGCAGGAAGCCTCCCGCTGCCTGCAGTGCAAAAAGCCCCTCTGCATGAAGGGCTGCCCCGTGGAAGTGCCCATCCGCGACTTCATCGCCGAAGTGGCCCGCGGCAACTTCGACGCCGCCTACCGCATCATCAAGACCACCAACAGCCTGCCCGCCGTGTGCGGCCGCGTCTGCCCGCAGGAACACCAGTGCGAAGGCAAGTGCATCCTCAACGCCAAGGGCCAGCCCGTCGCCATCGGCCGCCTGGAACGCTTCGTGGCCGACACCTACATCGCCACCAGCGCCTGTGAGCAGGTGACCGGCACCAATTCCTGTGCCATGCCCGTCAAGGGCAAGAAGGTGGCCTGCATCGGCTCCGGTCCCTCCTCCCTGACCTGTGCGGGCGTCTGCGCCGCCAATGGCCTCAAGGTGGACGTGTTCGAAGCCCTGCACGAACCCGGCGGCGTGCTCATCTACGGCATCCCCTCCTTCCGTCTGCCCAAGAACGTGGTGGCCACCGAAGTGGACGGCCTGCGCCGTTCCGGTGTGGACTTCCACCTCAACAGCGTGGGCGGCCGCACCTTCACCGTGGACGAACTGCGCAAGGAATATGACGCGGTCTTCATCGGCGTGGGCGCCGGTCTGCCTGTCTTCCTGGGCGTGCCCGGCGAGAACCTGGTGGGGGTGTTCTCCGCCAACGAATACCTGACCCGCGTGAACCTGGGCCGCGCCTATGCCTTCCCCGAACAGGACACCCCCGCCTACCTCGGCAAGCATGTGACCGTATTCGGCGCCGGCAACGTGGCCATGGACGCCGCCCGCACCGCCCTGCGCATGGGCGCGGAAAGCGTGCACATCGTCTACCGCCGCACCAAGGCCGAGATGCCCGCCCGCCGCGAGGAAGTGGAACATGCGGAGGAAGAGGGCGTGAAGTTCGAGATGCTGGCCGCCCCCGTGCAGTTCAACGGGGACGCCGAGATGAAGCTCACGTCCGTGACCCTGCAGAAGATGGAACTGGGCGAGCCCGACGCCTCCGGCCGCCGTCGCCCCGTGCCCGTGGAAGGCGCCACCTACGAACTGGCCACCGACCTGGCCATCGTGGCCCTGGGGACCCGCTCCAACCCCATCCTGCTGGAAGCCACCGAAGGCCTGGAAAAGACCGAACGCGGCTACATCAAGGTGGATGAAGCCACGGGCGAGACCTCGCTGCCCAACGTCTTCGCCGGCGGCGACATCGTCACCGGCGCGGCCACGGTCATCCTGGCCATGGGCGCCGGACGCCGGGCCGGCCAGGAGATCTGCCGTCGTCTGCTCGGTTAAACGGCCATAGCGTCAGCATGTCACGGGGAGGGTCCGCCCTCCCCGTTTTTTTCCCTCGGGCCCTGCCCCCATCACAGCCGCGTCCGCGACCTGCCGCCATCACGGCCATCCCGTCTGTCCCTGACAGGCCGGGGCGCTCCCCGGAGACCACCATGATCACCGCCGACCTCCACAGCCATACCCGTTATTCCCACGGCGCCAGCACGCCCCAGGAGATGTACGCCGCCGCCTGCACGGCCGGGCTCAAACTGCTGGGCTTCACCGAACATTCTCCCCGTCCGCTGGGCTTCGACTACACCAACGAATACCGCGAACAGCTGAGCCGCTTCATGCCCACCTATGCCCGCGAGGTCTGCGAGCTGCGCGACAACGCCGCCCCCGATGCCTGCCAGGTGCTGTTCGGCATGGAGATGGACTGGCTGGAAGGGCAGGCGGACTTTGCCCGCCAGGCCTGCACCGCCTATGATTTCGACTATCTGCTGGGCAGCGTGCACTTCATCGGCCACTGGGGCTTCGACGACCGGGCCTCGGACTGGGACATCCTTTCGCAGGAAGAATGCGAACGGAACTATGTGCGCTACTTCCAGAGCTGGCGCGAGATGATCGCCTCGGGCATGTTCCAGATCGCCGCCCATCCCGACCTCATCAAGATCTTCTCCGTGGACCGCTTCCACATCTGGCTCAACAAGCCCGGCAGCCTCGACATCATCCGCACGGCCCTCACCGAGCTGCGCGACGCGGGCATGGCCATGGAGATCTCGTCCGCCGGGCTGCGCAAGCCCTGCCGCGAGATCTATCCCTGCGCGCCCATCATGCAGCTGGCCGCCGAGCTCCGCGTGCCCGTGACCTTCGCCTCCGATGCCCACATCACCACCGACGTGGCCTTTGCCTTCCCCCGTCTGGAAAGCTACGCCCGCGCTTTCGGCTTCACCCGGAGCGTCTGGTACAGGCAGGGCCGGCAGCACGTGCTGCCGCTGTAGGCAAGGACACGGCGCCCAGATGTCGTTCCGGGGAAGGGGAGCCCTCCCCCCACCGTCGATGCCCGTGACGCTCCTGCGGCGCTCACGGGCACGGCCCTGCGGGCCGCCATCGGGTCGCTGCCCGCACGGGAAGAGTTTCCCCTTCCCAGTCCTCCATCCCTTCCCCAGCGCGCCTGATCCGAAACAATGACGTTCGCGGGAGGCCGCGGGCATGCCCGCAGCGCGGGTCCCCCGGGAGCTTCCGGGCCGGAGCGCCCGACCTGTTTCCCGCCGCCCGGTCTCCGGCCGGCTGTCCTTTTTTTGACGTCCCGCACGACGGCTGCGATCCGTCCGGGACAATTCTGCACGAGTTTTGTATGGAAACCCCGTCCCCCCTTGTTCCCGGCAGTCCCCTGGTGGACATCGAAGACCTGAGCCTGTTCCTGCCCGGCGATGCCCGGCAGAAAATGATCCTGCACCACATCGACTGGCATCTGTGCCGCGGCGAGCACCATTTGCTGCTGGGCCACAACGGCGCCGGCAAGACCACGCTCATGCGCCTCATGCACGGCCTGCTCTGGCCGGCGGAAGGCCGCATCGTCTGGCATACCAGCGAAGGCGAGGAGACCTCGCCCATCGCGGGCCGTGCCGTCAGTGCCCTGGTCTCGCCCGACCAGCAGGAGAACTACCAGCGCCAGCGCTGGTACATCACCGGCCGGGAACTGCTGCTCACGGCCTTTGAGGATACTCCCCTGCTCTACACCAGCAGCTCCGAACAGCGCCACGCGCAGGTGGAAGACATGGCCCGGCGCCTGCGCGCCCTGGACCTGCTGGACAGGATGGTGCCGGAAGTCTCGCAGGGGCAGCTCCGCCTGCTCCTGCTGGGCCGGGCCCTGGTCCGGCAGCCCGACCTGCTCCTGCTGGACGAATGCAGCGACGGCCTGGACGCCGACCACAGCCGCCGTTTCTACGAAGTGCTGGACGGCGTGCGCGAACACTGCACGGTCATCATGAGCAGCCACCGCCCCGAACAGGTGCCGGACTGGTGCCGCAAGACGCGCGTCATCCACCAGGGCCGCCTGCTGGCCCCCGGCAGCGCCCTGCCGCCACAGGAAGGCGAATACGAGGACATCAGCCTGGCCGGCGCCGTGACGCCCGCGCCCGAGCCTGCCGCCCCGCTGCTGGACGTGCGCCACGCCACGGTCTTCATCGACGGGCAGGAGATACTGCACGATGTGGACTGGACGCTGCGCAAGGGCGAACACTGGCGCATCGAGGGCGAGAACGGCTCGGGCAAGTCCACCTTCCTGCGCCTGCTGGCCGGGGACGAGTTCGTGGCCGTTGGCGGCACGCTGGTGCGCCATCTGCCCCATCACGGCGGCGAGACCGTGCTGCTGGAAGAGATCCGCAAGGCCGTGCGTCTGGTCTCCGACCTTTCCCAGGCCCTGTACGGCTACAGCATCACGGCGCTGGAACTGGTCTGCACCGGTCTGGAAAACACCGTGGGCGTCTACCGCGACTACAGCAGGGCCGAACAGGAGCAGGCCCGCCGCGTCATGCGGGAACTGGGCGTGGGCCATCTGGCGGATCGCTCCATCCGTCTGCTCTCCACCGGCCAGCTGCGCCGCCTGTTCCTGGCCCGCGCCCTCATGGGCGAACCGGACATCCTGCTGCTGGACGAACCCTGCTCCGCCCTGGACGAAGACTCCCGCCGCCAGTATCTGGACCTGCTGGACCAGCTGGCCGCCCGCGGCATCTCGCTGGTCTTCGTCTCCCATTTCGAGGGCGATGCGCCCTCCTGCATCAACCGCCGGGCGCGCATGCATCAAGGCCGTCTGGAGATATTGGAGTAAGAAGGTCTCCCGAAAAGGTTTTTTCAGGGGGGAGGCCCCCTTTCCTTGCGGCAAAAAAGGGGTCCTCCCCCTGCCCCCCTTCCTCCCCCAAAACCCGCCCACGAAAAAGCCCCGCGCAGTGCGGGGCTTTTTTCATGGCTACGGCGGGGGGGCGGACAAGCGCAAAAAACATACGGATTGTTTCTTCAGCGTCACCGGGGGACAGGAGCCACGGACACATCCTCCCGTGCCCCCCCTGCCCATCAGAGACCCCAATAAAAGTTTTCGGGGAGGGATGGGGGTCCGGGGGAAGGGAGGCCCCTTTTCCAAAAGGGGCCTCCCTTCCCCCGGCAAACCGCCTCAATCCTTCTTCTCGAAGGGGTTCTTCAACTCTTCCACCTGTTCCGGCTTCTTGCCCAGCCTGGCGCGCAGGACTTCGATGGCCACCGGCAGCACGGAGATGATGATGATCAGGTAGACGATGATGCCGAAGTTCTGGCGCACCCATTCCAGATTGCCCAGAAAGTACCCGGCCGAGACCAGACCGCCCACCCAGAGCACACAGCCCGTGATGTTGAACAGGAAGAAGCGGTGCGGGCACATGAGGGCGATACCGGCCACGAAGGGCGCGAAGGTGCGCACGATGGGCACGAAGCGGGCCAGGATGATGGCCTTGCCGCCGTGCTTCTCATAGAAATGGTGCGCCTTGAGCAGATGCTCCTTCTTGATGAGGCGGGAATCGCGCTGGAAGATGGCCGGGCCCACATGGCGGCCGATGAAATAATTCACCGCATCGCCCGTGATGCCGGCGGCCAGCAGCACCAGCAGCACATGGCCGTAGCCCATGAGCCCGGTACCGGCCACGACGCCGGAGGCGAAGAGCAGGGAATCGCCCGGCAGGAAGGGCGTGACCACGAGGCCGGTCTCGCAAAAGACGATGATGAACAGGATGGCATAGATCCACGTCCCGTACTGTTCCACCAGCTCGAAGAGATGGGCATCGATATGCAGGATGAAATCCGCCAGATATGTCAAAAATTCCATGGACACCTCGGTAAGGGATTTGGACTGAAAGCCTTTTCCTTGTATCCCAGCCATGCCTGTGGCACAACACCTGCAGCGGCCCTGTACCCCGTTTGCGGGGACATCCCCACCCATTTTCCCGTCGTGCGAGGTCCCATGCCTGTCCGTTCCGCCATCATCATGGCCCTGCTCTGCCTGTCCTGCCTCACCGCCGTCCCGGCCCTGGCCGAGAACGGTTACAATCCCGGCTTCCGTACCCTGGGGTTCTGGCAGCAGGAAAGCGGCATCCGCGTGGACGTCAATGTCTGGTATCCGTCCGTGCGCGCACCGCGTTCCCTGTCCTACGCGCCCTGGACCATCCGCGGTGCCCGCAACGGCAAGCCCGTGCCCGGGCGCTTTCCCCTGATCCTGCTCTCCCATCCCTCATCGGGGACGCGCTTTTCCTTCCACGATACGGCGGCGGCCCTGGCGGCACGGGGGTTCGTGGTGGCCGCGCCCACCCATCCCCGTGACTGCATGGCGAACATGGATCATCTTTTCCTTTGGGAGCAGCTCAAGAACAGGGCCCTGGAACTGTCGGCCACCATGGACCTGCTGCTGGCCGACAAGGACATCGGTCCCAGCATCGACCCCAAGCGCATCGGCGTCCTGGGCTACGGCAGCGGCGCCACGGCGGCCCTGCTGCTGGGCGGCGCCCTGCCCGACTGCTCCGGCTGGATGGATTACTGCCGCAAGGCGCCCCTGGACGATGCCTATTGCTATGAGCAGCCGCGGGCCCGCATGGACAGCATGTGCGCCCATTTCCCGCTGGACCCGCGCAGCCTGACCGATCCCCGCGTCAAGGCCATCGCCGCCGTGGGCCCCGTCTTCGGCATGCTGTTCAGCAGCCAGGGTCTGGCCGGCCTGCACCCCCACCTGCTGCTGGTGAGCCTTGAGCATGACGACCTGAGCATCCCCTCGCTGCATGCCGATGCCCTGTATGAACGCATGGGCAGGAAGCCCGCCCACCTGTTTCTGGACAAGGCCGACATGTCGCTGCTCATGGCCCCCTGTCCGCCCAGCCTGGCCAATGAACTGCCCGAGATGTGCCATGACGAGCTGGATCCCCTGCGCCAGCAGCTGTTCAGCACACTGACCCGCAGGCTGGCCGCCTTTTTTCTGGAATGGCTCGGGACCCAGGAGGCCACGGAGGGCTTCTTCTCCCTCGGCACCGGGGAATGATCCGGCCTTTGGCTTGACAAGGTCCCATCATTCTTCCTAGGAAGGGAAATCATCCCCCCATCAAGGACATAACGGCATGCGCCATCTCCAATCCCTGCTGGCCTGCGCCCTGCTGGCCCTGGCCGCCCTGGCCTGTGCGTGGCCCGCGCTGGACACGGGCCCCCTGCTCAGGGCAGCCGGCATCACCACGGCCCAGACGCCACCGTCCGCGGCACCGGCCACCGTCAGCGGCCGGGCCCTCCCGGAAGGCTGGACGGCCATGCCCGCGGGCGCCCGCTCCACCTATCTGGGCATCCACGGCGGTACCGTGCCGGTGAGCCTGCTGGTGAGCCGTGACGGCATGTCCCTGGTCTCCTTCGTGGGGCAGACGGGCAATGACTTTCTGGAACTGCTGCGCCGCGCCGACGTGCGCCTGCCCTCCCTGCTCTCCAGTGTCCTGGGCAGCAGCTACGGCGGCAGCATGCTCCTGGCAGGACGCGCCCAGCGCAGCATGCCCGTCCTCTATGTCCTGGGCGACCGTCTGGCCGCCATGCCCCAGGGCCTCCAGGGCCTGCAACCCTTCGGGCTCTCGGACAAGCCCCTGTCCATCGAAGGCAGCATCTCCCTGCCGCCCCGCCGCAGTCCGGCCGCACAGACCTACCGCCTGCATATCGATCCCCGCTATCTCGACCCCCGGCGCTGAACCGGGCCCACCGCCGGAGAAAGGCGACGACAATGCAATGCTGCCCTCCGGCCATGCCGCATGACATGCCGGCGATGCATTTTCCCGTCCACTCTTCATGACAAATAATATTGCTTTTGTATATTTATTATCCTATAGTCCGTAGAAAACAGGAGCCTCCCGGTGAGTATTCGCGAAAAACGTACCTCCATCATCCAGTTCGCCGCTGCATTGCGGCAACGGTCCTCCCAGGACAAACGGGATCTGCTGGTCGCCGATACTCTGGATTCCCTGTGCCGGCACTGCGACCTGTACGATGCCGCCCGTGTCAGCAGCAATCCCTTTCATCCCGAGCTGCTGCGGGCCATCGCCGCGGCCGATTTTTCCCCTGATGCCCTGTTCTCGCTTTTCGAGTGCCTGGCCGCCCTGGTCCATCTGCGCAAGCTGGCCCACCCCGCCATCCCGCTGGACGACGCGGAAGAGGAGCTGCTGTTCCAGTTCGAGCACAGCGGGGAATGGCTGCCTGACGACCTGACCCTGGTGGCGCACTGGTACTGGCGTGCGCCGGCTGTCCTCCTGGGCAGTTAGCCCCTTGTCCTCCTCCAGCCCTCCTCCACCTGCCGAAACCACCCGCCCGGGTGGTTTTTTTGTGGCGGCGCGCACCGTGCACGCCGGAGGACGGCATGAAAAAAGCCCGCCGGAGCGGGCTTTTTTCACAGGGTTGCAGCCGTTCCGCTACAGGACACGGCCAATAAGATAGAAGCACACCGTGCCGGCCACCAGGCAGTAGAGGACGAAGGGCCAGATGGTGCGGCGCAGGATGATGCCTTCCTTGCCGATCATGCCCAGCACGGCGCACACGGCCACGATGTTGTGGATGCAGATCATGTTGCCGGCGGCACCGCCCACGCCCTGGGCAGCCACGATGATGTACTTGCCGAGAGCGGGATAGTCCAGCAGACCGCCCATATCCCACTGGAAGTTGGCGAAGAGCATGTCGGACACGGTGCAGGAGCCGGTGATGAAGGCGCCCAGGCCACCCACGAAAGCGGCCAGCATGGGCCAGGCGGAGCCGGCCACGTCAGAGGCGAACAGCGCCATGGCCATGGGCATGGACGGCAGGGCGGCACCGTCGGGGCCGGCGGTGTTGACGCCGGAACCGCGCAGGATGGACACCAGGGCCACGGCGGCCACCAGGGCGATGGTGGGGGCCGTCATCTTTTCCAGAGCGGTGCCCCAGGCCTGGCGGATCTTTTCACCGTTCATCTTGTGCAGGCCGATGGTGATGATGGACACCAGGATGAAGGGGATGGTGCCGGGCAGGTTGAGCAGGGCGATCTTGGAGGTCACGCCCTCGTAGCCCAGGATGTTGGCCCAGCCCACACTGAACATGGGATCGGTGACGATGGGCTTCAGGTGGAAGGCGGGCACGCGGGTCAGCACCAGCAGCAGGCCGCACAGCACATAGGGCAGCCAGGCCATGGTCTGGCTCATGTGTTCCTTGTACTCGGTGGCGGAGCTGGCTTCGATGGAGCCGGTCCATTCAGCATCCCAGGCATCCTTGTGGTCGAAGTCCCACACGCCGTCGGTCGGCACGCAGAAACCCTTCTGCGTCAGCCAGACCAGGGCGCCGAGGCCCAGCAGGCCGCCGACCATGGAAGGCAGTTCGGGGCCCACCAGCCAGGCCAGGATCAGGTACGGCACCAGGAAGCAGGCAGACGCCATGAGGCAGTACTTCCACGCGCGGAAGCCTTCCATCCAGGACTTGTTCTTGCCGAAGAAGCGGGTCATGAAGCCCAGCATGAAGATGGGCAGGATGATGCCCATGGGGAAATGCATGAGGGTGACATATTCGCCGATGGTCTTGTAGGCCATGGCAGGGTCGGAAAAGTTCATGGCCTGCATGGCCACGGCTTCAATGGATTTGAAGCCCTGCAGCACGGGGGTGCCCACAGCGCCGAAGGTCACGGGCACGCTGTTGAAGGCCAGGCAGATGACGGCCGCACACAGGGGCGGGAAGCCAAGGCCCAGCAGCAGGGGCGCCGCCAGGGCGGCAGGCGTGCCGAAGCCGGCGGCGCCTTCGATGAAGGCGGCGAACATGAAGCCGATGATGATGGCCTGCAGGCGTTTGTCGGGGCTGATCTTCTTCATGCCGGCCTGGATGGTCTCCATGGCGCCGCTGTACTGCATGGTATAGTAGATCAGCAGCGCGCCGAACACGATAATCAGCACGCCCACAGCCGTGATGGTACCTTCGATGGAAAGGGCCACCAGGCGCAGCGGATCCTGACCCCAGAAGGCACAGGCCAGCACCACACCGGCGAGCCAGGCGATGGGCATGGCCCGGGTGGAGGGCCAGCGCAGGCCGGCCATGAGGATCAGGGCAATCAGGATCGGGATGAAGGCAAGAAATGCCAGAAGACCGATGGACATGAGACCTCCTCTGCAAGTGTCCATGTTGAACATGTCCCGGCCGCATATTTTCGCACCACACGCAGCCGTGACCTTCCCCAAACCGGCGGCATGACGACATGCCGCATGACGGTCGTGACCTTGCCGCACGGCCGCGGGCCCACCGGCGCTCCGTCAGGTTCGCCAGGAAAAGGCCGCGACATGCGGCGTTTTCGGACAGACGGCGGCCTTCCTCAAAACCGCCCGGAGACCCGGTGTCTGCCCAAAAATCCCTCCTGTCCCCTGCTGCCGGGGCGCCCTGGGCAGCACCCGGCCCGGCACGAGGCCGGCCCTTCATGCCGGGCCCGGACAGGTCAGGCCCGCATGGAAGGCGGCGGCGCGCCGCAAGGCACGCCGCCGCTCGTTTTTCGTTAGTTTTTCAGGTTTTCGGCCACCAGTTCCGCGATGTGCGAGACCTTGACCTTCATGCCCTGCTTTTCCACACCACCACGCAGCTGCATGACGCAGCCGGGGCAGTCCATGACCACGCGGGAGGCGCCGGTCGCTTCGATGTTCTTCAGCTTCTTGGCCAGCAGCGTGCCGGAGATTTCCGGGAACTTCATGGAGTAGGTGCCACCGAAACCGCAGCACACGTCTTCTTCGGCGCACGGCACATAGGTGGCCGCATCGGCGATGAGGTCACGCGGGGCCTTGGTCACGCCCAGGCCGCGGCAGATGTGGCAGGAGGCGTGGTAGGTCACCTTTTCACCGCTGTTGTTGAAGTCCTTCTCGGTCAGGCCGAGGACGTCATGCACGAAGGAGCTGTAGTCCGTCACCTTGTCGGCGAAGAGCTGCACGCGGGCGGCGTCGGCCTTGCCTTCCAGGATCTGGGGGTACGAATGCTTCAGATGGGAAGCGCAGCTGGCGCACAGGGTGATGATGGCGTCATACTTGCTGGCGTCGAAGGCGTCCAGGTTCTGCTTGGCCACGTCCACGGAGGTCTTGCGCTGGCCCATCATTTCCAGGGGCAGGCCGCAGCAGGTCTGGGACATGGGATATTCCACGGCCACGCCGCGGGCGCCCAGCACCTTGACGCAGGCTTCCAGCTGTTCGGGGTAGACGAAATCCTGGGCGCAGCCGCCGAAGATGGCCACGCGGTAGCGCGGGGTGGCCACGCGCGGAGCGATCTTGGCCCAGCGGTCACGGAAGGCCTCGTTGGCGATGGCGGGCAGGGCCTTGAAGCCGTGCTTGCCAAGGAACATGGCCGGCAGGTGGCGCTGGAACTGGGTGCCGCCGGTGAAGGGCTTCTGGGCGTACTTGGCGAACTTGAGCAGGCTGTGGAACATCTTGCGGTTCTTCATCACGGCGGCCAGCAGGGTGCCTTCCACACCACCGCCCTGCTCTTCGGTCAGGCGGGAGCGGATCTCGCGGATCAGGCGGGGCAGGTCGATGCCGCCGGCGCAGACGTTCTTGCAGGATTCGCAGCCCACGCAGTTCTGGCACAGCACCTTGGCCTTGTCCTTGCCGTGGAAGAAGTAGGTCAGGATCAGGCCGATGGCGCCGATGTAGATGTAGCCCATCTTGTGGCCGCCCACCAGGCGGAACACGGGACAGACGTTGGCGCAGGCGCCGCAGCGCACGCAGCGGAAAATCTGGGAGAACAGCGGATCGCGGGCGATCTCGGTACGGCCGTTGTCCAGGAAGACCACATGCATGATCTTCTTGTTGTCCTCACAGACGCGGCATTCGCCGGCACCGGCCATGAAGGTGACGTACGCGGTCAGGCGCTGGGCCGTGGCGTTACGGGGCAGCACCTGCAGGGCGGTCAGGGCCACTTCCAGGTTGGGGATCAGCTTGTCCAGGCCGGCGATGGCCACATGGACGCGCGGCAGGGTGGTGACCATGCGGGCGTTGCCTTCGTTGGTCACGGTGCTGACGGCGCCCATCTCGGCCACGGCGAAGTTGCAGCCGGAGATGCCCATGTCACCGTTGATGAACTTGCGGCGCAGCTGCACGCGGGCCACTTTCACCAGGCGCTGGATGTCTTCGGCATCCTGCTTGACGCCGGTCTCCTTGGTGAAGTCGTCGGCCACCTGATAGCGGGACAGGTGGATGGCGGGCATGACCATGTGCGAGGGACCTTCGTGGCGCAGCTGGATGATCCATTCGCCAAGGTCGGTCTCGTCCACGATGAACCCTTCCTTTTCCAGGTAGGGGTTCAGCTGGATCTCTTCAGCGGTCATGGACTTGGACTTGATAATGCGCTTGACGTTGTTCTCGCGGGCGATGCTGGCAATGATGCGGTTGGCATCCTCGGCGGTGGCGGCGCGATGCACGTGCACGCCGCGTTCCTCGGCCACACGGCGGAACTGTTCGTACAGTTCTTCCATGTGCTTGCAGGCATCGTCCTTGGCATCGGCGATCTGCTTGATCAGGCCGCGTTCGTCCACTTCCTTGAACACAGCTTCACGGTTGGCGCGGTAGGCCACGGCGAAGGTGTCGAGGGTACGGCGCAGGAAGCTGTCCTCAAGGGCGGAATCAATATCCTTGCGGTAATCCGAAAGGCTTTTGGGTGCAGTGTGGCTCATGGCTTAGTCCTCCAGAAGAATGATATGCAATTCCAGCGGGCCATGAACGCCCACGGCGGCCACGCGCTCGATATCGGCGGTACGGCTGGGGCCGCTGATCAGGGTCGTGTAGTTGCCGCCCTTGGGGTTGGCCATGAGCAGCTCGCGCATGCGGTCGGCGATCTCGGGCAGGGTGCGCACCAGCTTGGACTTGGCCAGCAGCAGCACATGGATCTCGCTGATCATGCCGGCCAGACGGGCATCTTCGTTATCGGTGTTCACCAGACAGGTGGCACTGGAAGACACGCCCATCTCGGCGGCGGTCAGACCCACGTCGATACCGGCCAGATGGTTGCGCAGACCGTCACGGATGCACAGGAAGCCCTTTTCGTTGCAGGCGGCTTCCAGGGTGGCAAAGTCTTCGTCGTTCAGGACAGGGGCGGCCACGATGCGCTGCACGCGGGTGGGCACGCCGTTGGGGCCGTTGGGGCCTTTTTCCACGTCCTCGTCCGCCATCAGTTCGCACGGGGCTTTGTTTTCACACACGTCCACCACGTACTGCAGCGCGGCGGCCATGTTGGGCAGCTCCTGCACCACGGCGTTGACGGCCGTGGCCTTGGCGGTGAAGTCCTGAACAAGATCCTGCATTTCTTCAGGGGCCATTGATGTCTCCTTATAATGAATGCCGTCCCCTATTTGAGGGTCTCGGCATAGATCTGGATAGTGTGTTTGACCTGCACGGGGTCATTGTTGTGCGAAAGCACGTCCTCCAGCTGCATCATGCAGGCAGGGCAGCCGGCGGCCACCACATGGGCGCCCGTGGCCACCACGTTGTCACGCTTGCGCTGGCCGATGACACGCGACAGGTCATAGTGGAAGAGGTTGAAGGAACCGCCGCAGCCGCAGCAACGGTCGGCTTCCTTCATCTCCACCAGCTTGTAGTTGGGGTTGGCCTTGATGATGGTGCGCGGTTCCTCGGAAAGGCCCAGGGCCTTCTTGAGGTGGCAGGAATCGTGGTAGGTCACGGTCTTGGCGCCGGGCAGGCTTTCCACGGCTTCGACCTTGAGCACCTTCACCAGGAATTCGTTGATGTCCATGGTGATGGCGGCCAGGGCCTCGGCCTGGTGCTGTTCCACGCTGCCCAGGCGGGCGGCGTAACGGGGCCACAGTTCCTTGATGGTGGAGGTACAGGAGGAACAGGCCGTCAGCACATAGTCGAAGCTGCTCTCGCCAAAGGCGGCCAGGCTCTTGGCCATCTGCTTCACCATGCCTTCGGCGTCGCCGGAGGACAGGGCCGGGATGCCGCAGCAGGCGAAGCTGCTGGGCATGTAGATGGCCACGTTATGGTGGTGCAGCACCTTGATGCAGGCTTCGGACACATCCACATACAGCTTGTCCCCCATGCAGCCGGGGAAGAAGGCCACCTTCAGACCGCCCATGACGCGGGGCTCGTCCAGGTTGCCGTAGATGGCGTGCAGGGGCTTGAGGGCCAGGGAACGGATGTGGCGGTCGCCCAGCATGAAGTTGAGCATGGGGGCGCAGGCCGTGTTCTGGGTGTCCTTGTTGCTGCGGAAGATGACGCGCTGCATGGGCGCGCCCACCCGCATGGCAAAATTGAACAGGCCGGGATACGGCAGCAGGGCACGGAACACCATCTTTTTGACCGGATGCAGGCCAATATAGGTGTTCACGATCTCGCGGGCCTCCATGAAGATGTCCATGATCTTCACGCCGGAGGGGCAGTTGGCCTCGCAGGAGCCGCACAGCAGGCAGCGGCCCAGCTTGTCGGCCACGGCCTCGGGGTCGGCGATCATCTCATGGGCAAGATTGTCCACCAGGGCCAGCTTGCCGCGGGCCACGTCGGCTTCCATCATGGTGGCGCCGAACATGGGGCAGACAGCCTGGCACATGCCGCACTTCATGCAGGCGATGATGCGGTCGTCAAGCGTCATCAGACGCTTTGCCAGTTTTTTCAGGTCGCTCATGGCGTGTCTCCCTAAATGCCCACCAGCTTGGTGGGATTGAGCAGACCCTTGGGATCCAGAGCGCGGCGCAGGCGCTGCGAGAAGAGGATGGTGCCGCGGGAGGTTTCCTTTTCCAGCCACCGGGCCTTGGCGGTGCCGATGCCGTGTTCGCCGGACAGGGTGCCGTGCAGGCTGATGGCCACGTCGAACATTTCGTCGACGGCGGCTTCCACGCGGGCGAATTCTTCCTTGTCGCGCTTGTCGCACAGGAAGGTGGGATGCAGGTTGCCGTCACCGGCATGACCGAAGGTGCCCACTTCGACATTGTACTTCTTGGCGATGTCGTTGACGGCCTTCATCATGGCAGGGATCTGGGAGCGCGGCACGGTGGCGTCTTCCAGCACGGTGGTGGGCTTGCAGCGGGCCAGCACGGGCAGGGCCTGGCGGCGGGCTTCCCACAGCTTGAACTTTTCGGCAGCGTCCTTGGCCACATGCACGGCCACGGCGCCGGTCTGCTGCAGCACGCGTTCCACCACCACGGCTTCGTCAGCCACCTGGGCGGGATGGCCGTCCACCTCGATGAGCAGGATGGCCGCGGCGTCACGGGGCAGGCCGGCCTTGGTGTAGTCGTCCACGCGCACGATGGTGTTGTTGTCCAGGAATTCCAGCGTACAGGGCACCACGTGGGCGGCGATGATGCCGGCCACGGCTTCGGCGGCCTTCTGCATGTCGTCGAACACGGCCATCAGGGCCTTGGAGGCCTTCGGCGGGGGCACCAGCTTGAGCACGGCCTGGGAGATGACGCCCAGGGTGCCTTCGGACTGCAGCATCATGCCGGCCAGGTTGTAGCCGGTGACGCATTTGACGGTGCGGGAACCGGTCTTGACCAGTTCGCCGGTGGCGTCAAAGAATTCCAGGCCCATCAGATAGTCCTTGGTGACGCCGTATTTCAGGCCGCGCAGACCGCCGGCGTTCTCGGCGATGTTGCCGGCCAGGGTGGACACGGCCTGAGACCCCGGATCCGGGGGGTAGAAAAGGTTCTTCTGGGCAACAGCGGCGGCGAAGTCGGCCGTGACCACGCCGGGTTCCACCACGGCGTACAGGTCGTCGGAGTTGATCTCAAGGATGCGGTTCAGACCGTTGGTCAGGATGACCACGCTTTCCTTGCTGTCAGGGATGGTGCCGCCGGACAGGTTGGTGCCGGCGCCGCGCACGGTCATGGGGATGCCGTAATCATAGAGTTTCTTCACGCAGATGCCGAGCTGCTCGGTGGTGGTGGGACGCAGCGCGAAAGCGGGCACCACGGGGGGCAGCACCGCGGAATCATAGGAATAACTCTGGCGGTCAGCTTCGGAGCTGAACACGTTTTCCTTGCCGAGGAGATCTTCAAATTCTTTGATAAGCGCCTGGCTTGCCATAAGGGCCTCCTGTTACTCATGAAATATGCTCATCAACCCGGGCTCCCGACCGGGCCTGCACCCAATCTACCCGGAACACGAAAAAAAGAGCACGCAGCAAGGCCTGCTCCGACGGACAGGTTGATCCGGGCCGAATGAATTTTTTTAGCAAGAATTTCTTTTTTTGAAAAGGTAAAACTGCTCCCCAATCTGATGTTGCAAAGAAAAAAAGGGATCTCCCTCTTCTTGTATTTTTAAAAATATTTTATAAAATATATTTTTCGACTATCAGGCTCCTTTTACTAAGGAAAAATGTACAAAAAAGAAGGCAACACAGATGATACAATCAAATTTTTCCAAAGAAAAAACACACAAGAGAGAAAGAAACCATATGCAACAGTCTCTGCATTGTACACATTACGGCAGTTGTTTTCCTGTCCACCTATCTTCAAGATAAGGAATCAAAACAAAAAAATTTTTTTATATCCTGTCCAGAGGCTCCCGGCAACACTTTTTCAGCGCCCCCTGTGGCCGCCGGGATTGTCTATTTTTTCTCATCCGCCAGATGCATAATATATTCAAAGGCTTCCGCGCTTACCGGCTGGACGGAGAGCCGACTGCCCCGGCGCATGAGTTCCATGCCGGCCAGGGCGGCGTGCCCGGCCAGCTCCTTGCGGCTCAGGGCGGGCAGGGCTTTGTGCAGGCGCACGTCCACCATCTCCCAGATGGGCTTTTCCGGCGTGGCCCGGGGGTCGAAATGATTGTTCTCGGGGTCCTGCGCCGTATGGTCGGGATAGGCCTCGCGCACCACCTCCACCACGCCCACGATGGAGGGGTCCGCACCGCTGTGGTAGAAAAAGCCCAGGTCGCCCTTTTTCATGGCTTTCATGAAATTGCGGGCCTGATAATTGCGCACGCCGTCCCAGGACGTGGTCTGTCCGGGCGCGGCTTCCAGATCCTGCCAGGAATAGCAGCCCGGCTCGCTCTTGAACAACCAGTAGTTCATGATGCCTCCTTTTTTTATCAGGATATATTCTTAAAAAGAAAGTGGCAAGGGCAGCGGCGGAAGGCATCCTGCCTGCGATGCACTCCATGCGCCGATCTGCCGGCCCCCTGCCCTCCCGTCCCCTTGCTCCCCAAAAACAACGGCGGCCCCGAAGGACCGCCGTGACAGGGGCATGGCAGGCGGGACGCCGCTCCGTGCCGGAGGACGGGGGCGCCCTGCCCGCTATGCCATATCTTCCGTAAGGATCATGTGGCGCGCGGCCGCGGTCTCGTCCAGGCGGCGCACGGGCATCTTCACCGGGGCATCCAGCAGCTGCTGGGGATCGGACTTGCCCAGGGCCACGATCTCGCGCAGGGCCTCGATGTAGGCATCCAGGGTCTGCTTGCTCTCGGTCTCCGTGGGCTCGGCCATGAGGCATTCATGGACGATGAGCGGGAAGTAGACCGTGGGCGCGTGGAAGCCGCGGTCCAGCAGGGCCTTGGCGATGTCCAGGGCGCGCAGGCCTTCGGGCGCGGAGGCCACGAACTCGTGGGCGCAGATGCGGTCGAAGGGCACGTCCAGCACGCCTTCCAGCTTTTTGCGCAGATAGTTGGCATTGAGGCTGGCGAACTCGGCCGCGCGGGTCAGGCCCTCGGCGCCCAGGCGCATCATGTAGGCCAGGGCCTTCAGCACCACGCCGAAGCTGCCGTAGAAGGGGCCGATATGACCGATGCTCTGCGGCAGGTCGTAGTCCAGCGCATAGCTGCCGTCCTCGGCCTTGCGCACACGCGGCGCGGGCAGGAAGGGCAGCAGGCGCTCGCCCACGCCCACGGGACCGCAGCCGGGGCCGCCGCCGCCGTGGGGCGTGCCCAGGGTCTTGTGGACGTTGAGGTGCACCACGTCGAAGCCCACGTCGCCCACGCGCATCTTGCCCAGGATGGCGTTCATGTTGGCGCCGTCGTAATACAGCAGGGCGTCCTCGCGGCGCAGCACTTCCACGATGCGGGGCAGGTGCAGCTCCAGCAGGCCCAGGGTGTTGGGGTTGGTCATCATCAGACCGGCCACCTGGTCGGGATATTTGGCCAGGGCCTCTTCGAGGGCGGCGGGGTCCACCATGCCGTCACGCGAGGGCACGTTGACGATCTCGAAGCCCGCCAGCACGGCCGAGGCGGGGTTGGTGCCGTGGGCCGAGTCGGGGATGAGCATCTTGGTGCGCTTGCGGCCCCTGGCCTTGTGGTAGGCGGCGATGAGCTTGACGCCGGTGTATTCGCCGTTGGCCCCGGCCATGGGCTGGAAGGTGAAGGCCTTCATGCCCGTGACCTCGCACAGCCACTGTTCGGCGTCATACAGGCATTGCAGGGCGCCCTGGGCCAGCTCGCCGGAAAGCTGGGCCAGCAGGGGATGCATGCGGGCAAAGCCCGGCAGGGAGGCCACGTATTCCGTGAACTTGGGGTTGTACTTCATGGTGCAGGAGCCAAGGGGATAGAAATTGGCATCCACACTGTAGTTGAGCTTGGACAGGTTGGTGAAGTGGCGCACCACGTCCAGTTCGGAGCATTGGGGCAGGCGCGGCGCGCTCTTGCGCAGCAGGGCTTCGGGCAGCATCTGCGCGGCGCGGGGCGCGTCGTCGTCCACAGGCAGGGCCAGACCGGGAGCGCGGCGGCCTTCTACGGATTCGGCAAAAATGGTTTTCACAGCAGACCTCCCAGCTTTTCGACCATGGCATCCACCTGAGCGCGCGTGTTGCATTCGGTGCAGGCCAGCAAGAGCACATCATCCATGCCCGCATAGGCACGGCCCACAGGATACCCGGCGGCCACGCCCTGGCGCAGCAGGGCCTGCACCACCTCCTCGGCGGGACGCGGCAGGCGCAGGGCCACTTCGTTGCCGAAGGGCGCGTCATTGAGCCGGGAAACACCGGGCAGGGCCGTGAGCTTTTCCACCGCGTAGCGGGCCAGGGCCATGCCGTGCTCGGCCACGCGGGCCAGGCCGTCCGGGCCCACCAGCGAAAGATACATGAGCGCGCGCAGGGCGCACAGGGACTGGTTGGAGCAGATGTTGGACGTGGCCTTGGCGCGGCGGATGTGCTGTTCGCGGGCCTGCAGGGTGAGCACGTAACCGGTGCGGCCTTCCAGATCCGTAGTGCGGCCCACGATACGGCCGGGGAACTGGCGGATATGCTCCTTGCGGCAGGTCATGATGCCCAGATAGGGGCCGCCGAAGCTCAGGGGCTGGCCCAGGCTCTGGCCTTCGGCCACGGCGATGTCGGCCCCCATCTCGCCGGGGGTCTTGAGCACGGACTGCATGACCGGATAGACGGAGATGACGCCCAGGGCCTTGCAGGCGCGGGCATGGGCGAAGAGCTCGCTGAAGTCGGCCACGGCGCCGAAGAAATTGGGGTTCTGCACCAGCACGGCGGCGCAGGTGGCGTCCACGGCGGCCTTGAGGCCCTCCATGTCGCTCAGGCCGTCCTTGTGGGGCACGGTCACCAGGCTGACGTCCAGGCTGGAGGAATAGGTCTCCAGCATGGCCCGCCAGGCGGGATTGAGGCACTGGTCCACCACCAGCTTTTTGCGGCGGGTGGTGCGCACGGCCATCATGCAGGCTTCGAACAGGGCCGTGCCGCCGTCATAGACGGAGGCATTGGCGCAGTCCATGTCCAGCAGGCGGCTCACCGCGGTCTGGTATTCGAAGATGGCCTGCAGGGTGCCCTGCGAGCATTCGGCCTGGTAGGGCGTGTAGGAGGTGTAGAACTCGCTGCGGCCGGAAAGGGCATCCACGGCGCGGGGCACGTAATGGGCATAGAAGCCCGCGCCCAGGAAGGAGACGGCGGGCGAGACGTTGGCGGCGGCCAGGTCCTCGAAGTGGCGGCACACGGCAAATTCGCTCTGCCCCTTGGGCAAATCGAAATGTTTGGGACGCATGTCAGGCGGGATGTCCGCAAAAAGGTCATCAAGGCTGCGCACACCCACGACGGAGAGCATTTCCTGCACTTCGTCCGGCGTATGGGGAATGAATGGCATAGGGGAGCTCCTTGCAGCGAAGGCTGCCGTGCTGGTGGAAAAAAGGCGGCAGGACGCAGGGCCCTGCCGCTCCACGGACTAGTGCTGCTCGTTCTTGCAGTGTTCTTCGTAGGCCGCGGCGTCCATCAGGCCTTCGGGCTGGGCGGACAGCTTCACGCGCACGATCCAGCCGGCGCCGTAAGGATCGCTGTTCATGACTTCGGGAGTGTTCTCCAGCTCGGTGTTCACGGCCACCACCGTGCCGCTGACGGGCGAGATCAGGTCGCTGGCCGCCTTCACGGATTCCACGGCGCCGAACTCGCTGCCGGCGGTCAGTTCGTCACCTTCGGCGGGCATGTCCACATAGGTGATGTCCCCCAGGGATTCCTGGGCGAAATGGGTGATGCCGAGGACAGCTTCGTCACCGCTGACTTTGGCCCATTCGTGGGACGCACTGTACAGGAGGTCTTCGGGATTGCTCATGGTCTTCTCCTTGGTCCGGGGCGATGCGCTGTCCCGGAAGTTGATGTCAGCCTCTGTGGCGGGGAAGGGGACCCCGGCCCCGCCCTCCGCGCGGCGGCACCGGGGGCTCTCCTGCCCTGCCGGGATCTTTCCTTGAAATATGGTTCCGGGGGACCGCCCCCGCCTGTCCGGCCGCCGGGGCAGCCTCGGCCAGACCGCCGTCCGCCCTCTCGCGGAAGGGGCGGGGACGATGTCCGCAGCGGCCGCCGGACGTCGCGGGGCAGGGTCCCGCGCCGGCCCTAGGCCAGCTTCTTGCGGGCCGTGCCGTCCTTGTAGAAGGGCGCCTCGGTGGGCGTGGCCCTGAGCCGGCTGCGCGAGGCCTGCACCAGATAGGCGGCGGCATCGGCCTTGTCGGCATCGGCCCAGGCAAAGGCCACCACATGGCCCAGCGAGGGCGCGAACGAACCGCTGGTGACCACGCCCGCCGGGGTGCCGTCTTCCAGCAGGAGGGCGTCGCCGTTGCGGGCGGCGCGGCGGCCTTCGATGCTCAGGGCCAGCAGTTTCTGGCGTACTTCCTGCGCGCCCTCACGGCCCACATACGGGGCGGTGCTGGTCAGCATGCGGCCCATGCCCGCCTCGGCCGGGGTGTGGTTCTCGTCCAGCTCGTGGCCGTACAGGGGCAGACCGGCTTCCAGGCGCAGGGTGTCGCGCGCGCCGAGGCCCACGGGCTTGACCCGTTCGTCGGCCAGCAGGGCTTCCCACAGGGCCTGGGTCCGGCCGGCGGGCACATAGAGCTCGAAGCCCAGCTCACCGGTATAACCGGTGCGGCTCACCAGCAGCTCGCAGTCCTGCCAGGCTTCGCTGCGGAAGCCGAAATAGGGCATGTCGCGCAGGCTGCGGCCCAGCAGTTTCTCCAGCACGTCCACGGCGTCGGGGCCCTGCAGGTCGATCTTGCCGGTCTGTTCCGAGATGTCGGTCAGGGCCACGCTTTCGGGCAGGCGGGCACGCAGGGTGGCAAAGTCCCCGGCGGCGCAGGCGGCGTTGACCACCACCATGAAGTCGTCCGGCCCGAAGCGGTAGACGATGCAGTCATCCAGCACGGTCCCCTTTTCCGTCAGCAGGAAGCCATAGCGGCAGCGGCCCGGGGCCAGCGTGGCCAGGTTGTGGCTCACGGCGGCGGCCAGCGCGGCGTCGGCACCGGCGCCCCGGATGCGGAACTCGCCCATATGGCAGATATCGAACAGGCCGGCATGCTGGCGGGTATGCTGGTGTTCCACGAGGATGCCCTCATACTGGATGGGCATCAGCCAGCCCGCGAAAGGCGCCATCTTGGCGCCGTGGGCCACATGCCAGTCCGTGAGCGGGGTCTTGAGTTCGGCCACGGTTCCTTCCTCCTTTCCGGCGCGGCTCCGCCGGATGACGGGCGGCACGGCCGGGACAGGACCCGGCCGGCCTGATGTTGCAGCAGAGGCCCCGGCCCTCCCCGGATCGTGCGGGGACCAGCCCCGGGACGCCGGAGGACGGGGCCTACAATGTCGTGAAAAAATGCTCCATGCGCTGCGGCTCGCACTGGGAAAAATATTCCTGCCAGGGCACCCCCTTCAGGGCCCCCGCCAGCGCGGCGCTCCGGCAGGGCACCCCGCGCAGGCGCCCTTCCAGCCCGGAGAGGTCCGCGGCGGCGAAGAAATCCCCGCAGATGCGGCAGTCCCGGACGATGCCGTCCCGCACGTCCAGGCGCCAGTCCACCAGCCCCCAGGGAAAGCGCTCGCGCCGTTGCAGGGTGAAGGGCGGCGAGGCGCCGTAATTCCAGTCCCAGCTGCGGTACTTGCGTTCCGCCAGTTCTTCCGCGGCCCGCAGCACCTCCGGCTCCAGCTGCCCTGCCCCGTCGGCGCAGCGGCGCAGCAGGGCGGCCCGCAGGCCTTCCATGCTGCTGCCCTGCGTCCAGAACTCGGAGATGTTGGCCACCCGCGAACGCACCGAGGCGATGCCCTTGGAGCGGATCTTGTCCGGGTCCACATGCAGGGCCTGCACCAGCTCGCCAAAATCCAGCGATACCAGCAGCGTGCCGTGGTGCAGGATGCGCCCCTGCCGCAGGGACTGCGCGCTGCCCGAGATCTTGCGGCCCCCGGCCTCCAGATCGTTGCGCCCGGAAAGGGAGGCCCGCACGCCGAGCTCGGCCAGGGCCTCGCAGACAGGGCGCAGATAACGCGCGAAGTCCACGGTCTTGCGGCCGTGCGCGTTCTCCATGAACGAAAAATTGAGGTTGCCCAGGTCATGGTAGACCGCGCCGCCGCCGGTCATGCGCCGTACCACGGGCAGGCCGCGCCGCCGGACGAAGTCGCTGTCGATCTCGTCCAGCGTCACCTGATGGCGCCCCACGATGACGCTGGGGGCGTTCTGCCAGAGCAGGAACAGGCCGGGATGGTCCGCGGGCAGCCATTGCAGCAGGCATTCTTCAAGAGCGAGGTTGAACGCAGGATCCGTGGACGTGAGGGAAAGGGACTGCATGGGACGCTCCTGAAAAAAGACCGCCGGCGATGCCGGGTCCGGTAGGCAAAATAGCACAGCCACCGGGGGCGAACAAGAAATATCTCAAAAAATGGTTTGTGAAATACGGCATGAATGCGCCCGGGCACGGCGCGGGCGGGCGCAGCCTCCGGCCGTCCCTCCTCCTGCCGGGACACTGCAGGAGCATAGCCTGCTGCGGCAAAAAAGGGAACGCCACCTCCCCCCGCGCCCGGAAGAAAACGGACATTCCAGAAGGCGGCCCGCATGACCGGCGGCAAGGCCGGCGCTGCTGCGCCATGTGCCGGAGCAAGGGAGGAAAAAAGGGCGCACTCCCCCGGCAGGGGAGGCATGGAACGCAGTCGCCGTTTCCGGCGCCGTGCACTGCATCCATTTTTTCTGTTCATGTCATGCGATACCAATGCCGGAATAACGATACAGGATACGGAAAGGCCATTTCATATCATTCTGTACTGTCATAAAAAATCGTTCCATCAATCATGTGAAATGATTTTTTATGAAATTTTTTTTGTTATTCCGCAATTTTCATCTACCGATTACAGAAATTCATCTGTATTGACGGACGTACCTCCCCCATCATCCCTGTCCTTCCCGCTGTCCGGCCCCGCTTTTTCCGTCCATGCAGGACCTGGCCTGCGGCTTCCGCAGGCAGGAGACGGATTGCGCCGGCGAAGGGATCGACGAGGCGTCGTACTGGCCTTCCGCAGGCAGGGGGAGGGCGCCGGGCGCAAAAAAAGCGGGGAAGAGGACAGCGTCCCCTCCCCCGCCGTGGCGGCGATCAGCTCCTGCGGCCTAATGGCAGCGGATGCCCGTCAGCAGATGGGCCATCTTTTCCTTCTTGGTACGCAGGTAGGATTCGTTCTCGGGGCAGGCTTCGATCTCGATGGGCACACGTTCCACGATCTCCATGCCGTAACCGGACAGGCCCACGATCTTCTTGGGGTTGTTGGTCAGCAGGCGGATCTTGGTGATGCCGAGGTCCACGAGGATCTGGGCGCCGGTGCCGTAGTCGCGCAGATCGTCGGGGAAGCCCAGCTTGCGGTTGGCTTCCACGGTGTCGTAGCCCTGATCCTGCAGGGCATAGGCGCGGATCTTGTTGGCCAGGCCGATGCCGCGGCCTTCCTGGCGCATGTAGAGCAGCACGCCGCGGCCTTCCTTTTCGATCTGGCGCAGGGCGGCGGCCAGCTGGCCGCGGCAGTCGCAGCGCAGGGAGCCCAGGGCGTCACCGGTGAGGCACTGGCTGTGCACGCGCACCAGCACGGGCTCGGGCGTGGTGATGTCGCCCTTGACCAGGGCCAGGTGGGTGCCGGGCTCGCGGTCGCTCTCGTAGGCGTAGACCGTGAAGTCGCCGTACAGGCTGGGCAGGTGGGCCTTGGCATCGCACCGGACGGACACCTGGCCGCGACGCATGCGGTAGCAGATGAGGTCGCGCACGGAGGCGATCTTCAGGCCGTGTTCGGCGGCAAAGACCTCCAGGTCGGGCATGCGGGCCATGGTGCCGTCGTCCTTCATGATCTCGCAGATGACGGCGGCGGGCTTGAGACCGGCCAGGCGGGCCAGGTCCACGCTGCCTTCGGTCTGGCCGGCGCGGGCCAGCACGCCGTCGGTGCGGGCACGCAGGGGGAAGACATGGCCGGGGGACACCAGGTCGTCGGGACGGGCGCCGTCGGCCACGGCGGCCTTGATGGTGGTGGCGCGGTCGGCGGCGGAGATGCCGGTGCTGATGCCTTCGCGGGCCTCGATGGACACCGTGAAGTTGGTGCCGAAACGGGAGCCGTTATGCTTGGCCATGAGGGGCAGTTGCAGCTTGTCGGCCATTTCGCCGGACATGGGCAGGCAGATGAGGCCACGGCCGAACTTGGCCATGAAATTGATGGCTTCAGGGGTCACGAATTCGGCGGCCATGGTGAGGTCGCCTTCGTTCTCCCTGTCCTCATCGTCCACAAGAATGATCATTTTGCCCTGCCGGATCTCGGCAATGGCTTCTTCAGTGCTGCACAGAGGCATGTCAATTCCTTGGCTTGTGCCGTACGGGACGGCGTTATGTTCAGTTGTGCCTAAAGGTAGGGCCGCTCCGCCATCCTGTCAACGGGGGCGCGCTTCCGGGCCGGGCATCGCCACCGCACGGCGGGCGCGCGGTCAGGGCCCCGG
>ERZ827469.720-NODE-720-length-35248-cov-3.376183_pt1 | contig 35248 bp, 29 predicted proteins | sample MGYA00519917_ERZ827469 | MGnify/ENA primary metagenome ERZ827469 (study PRJEB31778, sample SAMEA3449314) | human gut metagenome | biome: human gut; feature: human-associated habitat; material: faeces | place: United Kingdom | collected 2010/2012 ... | reverse complement strand
CGACGATATCCTCGAAGCATCTGGGTTTTCAGCCCCCGATGTCGATCGATATGCAAAGGGGGCGTAGGGGATGATAGTTCTCGATGCAAGCGCTGCTACCGCTATCGTGCGGGGGAGCGCTGAGGGCAAAGGACTTGAAGCGCTTGTTCTCGAAGGCGAGCGAGCCGTTGCCCCCGACCTTTTTCATTGCGAAATGGCTAACGTAGCGTGGAAATACGCAGCGACGGGAGTAATGGATGCGGAAGAGGCGCGTTTTCTGATGGATGGCGCGCTGAGCCTTATCGACGAGTTCTATCCCGAGGGGTCTCTCGCGCAGGAAGCTTGTATCGAGTCGCTTCGGCGGAATCATCCCGCATACGATATGTTCTACATGGTGCTTGCGCGAAGGACGGGTGCGACATTGTTCACGCTTGATGAAAAGCTCATGCGCATCTGCCGTGATGCAGGCGTGAGTTGCGTGGACCTTGCGGCGCTGCCCGATTAGCGTCCGGTCGGAGCCGTTCGCTGTGAGAGTTCACGCGTTTGCCGCCGTCGGGGCGACGCGCTTCGCCAGCATGCTTACGGGCGCATGCTTGCTGCGCGCGTTAGTCACGGGTCGTTGCGTCGTTTGCGTGTTCGCCGTCGCTTGGGTTCGATTAGCGGTGGCAGATTGGTGCGATCGTCGGGACTCGACACTTTCGTCCCTGCGGGTTTTTCATCGGTCGTGTACGCGCATGATACAATGATCAATTGTCTGAAAACCAAAGGATGCGCTTTGCGCTGTGCGTTTCGCCGGGATGGTTCGATGATTCGCGATGCTTCGCGAATCCCTGCCGGGCTTCTTGGCGCGCTCTGCCGATGCGCGTCCGCCGAATCTGCCGAAGGTTTCATTCGCCCGAGGTGGAAAGGAGCTTGAGAGCACCATGTCAAAGGGAACTTACTCGTTCACCACCCCCATCTACTACGTCAACGCGGCACCGCATTTGGGCACCGCTTACACTACCATCGCCGCGGATACCGTCGCGCGCTACCAGCGCATGAACGGCTACGACGTGGCGTTCGTCACGGGCATGGACGAGCATGGCCAGAAGGTCGCCGACACCGCTGAGGCCAAGGGCATGACGCCGCAGGATTGGTGCGACTCCATGGAGCCTGCCTTCCGCGACGCGTGGGACATGCTCGGCATCACCTATACCGACTTCGTGCGTACCACCGAGCCGCGTCACGCGCGCACCGTGCAGAAGTTCTGGAACGACCTGTATGAGAAGGGCTACCTGTACAAGGGCAGCTACGAGGGTTGGTACTGCGTTCACGAGGAAACCTACTACGCCGAAAGCGACTTGGAGAAGAACGAAGAGGGCCGGTTCGTGTGCCCCGACTGCAAGCGTCCTGTTCAGCTGATGGCCTCCGGTGAGGAGAACTGGTTCTTCAAGCTGTCCGACTTCCAGGAGCCGCTGCTGAAGTTCTATGAGGAGAACCCCGAGTTCATCCGTCCCGAGACGCGCAAAAACGAGATCGTGTCGTTTGTCAGCGCGGGCCTGAAGGACCTGTCCATTTCCCGCTCCACTTTCGACTGGGGCGTGCCGCTGCCCTTCGACGAGGGGCATGTCGCCTACGTGTGGGCCGATGCGCTTCTGGCCTACCTCACCGGCATCGGCTACGGCGATGAAGGCGAGCGTGCGGACGAGTTCGATCGTGCATGGCCGATGCAATATCACTTCGTGGGCAAGGACATCACGCGCTTCCATTGCGTCATCTGGCCGGCAATGCTGATGGCCGCGGGCCTGCCCATCACCCATACGGTGTTCGGTCACGGTTTCCTTCTCACCAAGGGCGAGAAGATGTCGAAGAGCAAGGGCAACGCGCTCAAGCCCGCCGACCTGGTGCGCGTGTTCGGTGTGGACGCCTACCGTTACTACTTCATGAGCGACGTGCAGTTCGGTCATGACGGCTCCATCTCCATGGAGCGCATGGTGCAGGTGTACAACGCCGATCTGGCGAACACTTGGGGAAACTTGGTCAGCCGCGTCACCAACATGACGAAGAAGTACTTCGGCGCTCAGGTGCCCGAGGTTCCCGCAGCCTTCGCGAATGCGGAGAACCCGCTGGCAGAGGTAGCCGCGGGGCTGTACGCCGAGTACGACCGGGCGCTCGGCCTGGTCGACTTCACGGCGGCGGCTCAGGCGGTGCAGAAGCTCGCGGAGCGCGCGAACCGCTACATCGAGGAGACCGAGCCCTTCCGTTTGGCCAAGGACCCCGAGCGAGCTGACGAGCTGGCGTTCGTGATGTACAACCTGCTCGAGGCCATTCGCGTCATCGCGCTGTACATGGCTCCGTTCGCGCCGAACACCTCCGCCGAGGTGTTCCGTCGCCTGTCGCTTGGCGACATCGCCGATGTCGTGGACATAGAGGCGGCCACTGCTTGGGGCCAGCTGCCCGCAGGCAACGCGGTGGAGATCGGCGACCCGCTGTTCCCGCGTCTCGACGTGGACGACCTGCCCGATTTTGAGTAAGTTCTGCTTTGAGCGCGCTGGCGTTCGTCTGGCGTCAGGGCGCGCTCATCGCGCAAAGGATCGGCGACGTGCCGTCGCGTCGCTTGCGAGATCGTTGCTGTGCGGTCTCGCGCAAACAAGGAGTTGACCTGTGATGGACGAACCTGTTTTTCGTGACGAGCTGTTTCGGAAGAAGCGCAAGAAAGGCGTATGGCAGGTGGTCGATGCTCCCGACACGCAGGTCAACGTGGCCGATACCCATGCGCATCTGCATCTTCTGGGCGATCCTCCGTTAGCGTTGGCGCGTGCGGGCATGCACCGCGTCGGATTCATCGAGTCGATCGTGGATCCGGTGGAAGACGGGCGCGTGGCGTACGATCAGATGCCTCGATGGGTGAGGGAGGCGGGCGTGAACATGCATCACATGTTCACGCGGTGTTGAGGGCAGCCCTGTCCGCGCGTGCCGCGGATGCGCATCGCCGCCGGCGTTCATCCCCACAACGCCAAGTCCTACGACGCCGATATGGAACGCTTCCTGCTTGAGCTTCTCAGCGACAAGCGCACGAGCGCTCTCGGCGAGGTGGGGCTTGATTATCATTACGACTTTTCTCCTCGCGAGGTTCAGCGTGACGTGTTCCGCCGTCAGGTTCAGATAGCCCACGAAACGGGGCTGCCTCTGATTCTGCATATGCGCGAAGCTCACGACGATGGGTTCCGCATTTTGGAGGAGGAGGGCTTCCCGTCGGCGGGCGTTTTGCTGCACTGTTTCAACCTCGACCGGGAAGAGCTCGAGCGTTGGGTTGAGCGTGACTGCTTCATCGCGTTCGGCGGCCCGCTCACGTTCAAGAAGGCCGACTACGTCCGTGATGCTGCGGCTCGCGTCCCACTTGATCATTTGCTCACCGAGACGGATTCGCCCTACATGACGCCCGAGCCGTTGCGCGGGACGGTGTGCGAGCCTGCTCATGTCATCTGGACGGCGGAGAAGCTTGCAGAGGTGCTTGGATGCGAAGATCACGACAAGCGCGTGATGCTCGGCAAGACGTATCGAAACGCGCTCGATCTGCTCGATCGGGATCCGACGCCGTGGCAAGTTGAGCACGGCGCGTGATGGCGTTCGTGAAGTGTGAAGAACAAACGTCGCGCGGCGTTTCCGACCCCGCGGCATGAACGAAAGGAAACCGGATGCATCGCGTGATCATCGTCGGCTCGCCTCGTCCCGACGGGCGAAGCGCCTCTTTGGCCGATGAGCTTTTCAACGCCTGTATCGACGAGTGCCCCGAAGACGGGGTGTCCATCGTCTCCGTCGCCAGCACGGAGGTGGCTCCCTGCGTTGGGTGCGAAGCGTGCGCGCAGGCGCTTGACGAGGCCCCTGATGCTATCGCCGAGGGCGACCCGCTCGAGCCGTGCGAGTCTATCGCGTCAAGCGATGCCGCGCTGCACCAATGCGTCATCGACGACGACATGCCCGAGGTGCGCAAGCACCTCGATGCCGCCGACGAGCTTATCGTGGTTTCGCCGGTGTACTTCTCAGGCGCGCCCTCTCAGCTGAAGGCGCTGCTCGATCGCATGCAGCCTTACTTTCACTCCACGGCTCGCCGCGGCGAGAAGCGCCCGCTTGTTCTGCACGTGGTAGGCGAGGGCGGCGATCCTCACGGTTTCGAGCCGCTTATCGGGGTGGTCCGCTCGGCGTTCGCCGTCGCGGGCTTCGAGTTGGAAATGGTGCTCGATTGGGTCGGTAAGATCGACGAGAACGGCGAAATCGTGGCGGAAGCGGAGGAGTATACCGTTGCGCCCGTTGGCGCGCATGTAGCGTATTGGGTTGACGAAGGCGCCGGGGAACCCGGCTGCGGTGAAGATGCGGGCGATGCGGAAGTCGTCGAGGCTTGGGATAAGGAGCTTTCCCGCGACGAGGACGCCGACGCTTTCATCGCCGAAGAAGCTGCCGGGGCGATGGTGCTTGAACCTGCTGCCGAGCGCGTCGAAGATGCGGGCGCTCCCGTAGACGATGGGAGCGAGGGGCCCGCTTCAGACGAAGATGACTTCGAGGCCCTCAGTTACGTGGGCGGCTCTCCCCGAGGCCGCGCTCAACGTGAGCCGGGTTCTCGAGGGGAGCGCGCGGCGGGCAGGGCGAAGCTCTCGCTCAAGAGCACGCAAGCGCCCGGAGAGGGCTCTTCGGATGATGCCGGCAAGGCGGGTGGCGCCTCCTCGCGAGGTGGGCAGGCGAATCGCGCTGGCACGGGCAAGGGCTCTGCAAGCGGCAAATCCCAGGGCAAGGCGAACGCATCGGCGCGTGGCGGGTCGGGCAAGGGCGCATCGGCATCGCGAAAGCGCTCGGACGCTTCGGGCGGCAAGTCCGCTTCGCGCAAGCAGGCAGGGCGCGCATCGGGCGGTGGCGGCCAGGGCAAGCCTCGCGCGGGCAAGGGCGGTAAGCCCTCCTCGGGTGGCAGGCCCGCTTCGGGCGGCAAGGGAGGGAAGCGCCGTGGGTAGCCTCTCGCCTTTAGCGAGCGTTTCCGCGACGCGCGACGTTCTCGCCGCTCACGGGCTTGCGACTAAGAAATCGCTCGGTCAGAACTTTCTCATCAACGACGACATCCTGCGCAAGATCATCGATCTCGCCGAGGTGTCCTCCGACGATGCGGTGCTCGAAGTAGGCCCGGGGATCGGCACGCTCACCATCGCGCTTCTCAAGCACGCGGGGTTCGTGGTTTCGGTCGAACGCGATACCGATCTGCCCGCCGTGCTCGAGGACACGCTCGATCCCTGGGCGGATCGCTTCAAGCTCATCAGCAAAGATGCGCTCGCGTTGACCGAAGACGAGCTGTCCCGGTCGTTCGGCGACTTCGGGATGCCGTGCAAGCTGGTGGCGAACCTTCCCTATGCTGTGGCGGCCACCATCGTGCTCGATTTCTTCGAACGATTCGATTGCTTGGGCAGCGCGACGGTCATGGTGCAGAAAGAGGTTGCCGACCGCATGGCTGCCGAACCCGGCAGCAAGAACTACGGCGCCTATACGGTGAAGCTGTCGTTCCACGCGCGCCCGGCGGGGCGCTTCTCCGTAGGACCCGGCAATTTCTTCCCGCCGCCGCATGTGGACAGCGCCGTGCTGAGGCTCGATCGCGTCACGCCGTGCGATGAGAACGGCGATCCGCTACCTCCCGATTTGGTTCGCGCATCATGCGCCATGGCCGATGCCGCGTTCGCGAGCAGGCGGAAAACGCTGGCGAACTCGTGCAAGACGTACTTCGCAGGCAGGGGAAAGAAAGACGCCGCAATTGCCGATCGTCTGGGGGAGCTGTTCGAGATGGCGGGAGTCGATCCGAAACGGCGTGGTGAAACGCTCGAGCAGGTGGAGTTCGTACGCCTGGGCAAAGCGTATCTCACGCTTTCGGGGGACGACCGTGGCGAAGGGGGATGCTGTGGACGATAAGCACATGGACGAATGCCCCTCCGTGGAGGACATGGAACGTTTCGTGGATGCGGTCACCACGGCTTCGTGGAAAGCGCCCAGCGAAGAGGCGGAGACGTCTTATCGGGAGAGTCTCGATGCTTTGCGCACGACGTTGCCGCCTATCATGCCCCCCGGGACTTCGACGCGCTAGAGGGTTTTTCCGGACCAGAGCCCGTTGGCTGCTTTGCGGATGATCGCCGGTCGGCTGCACCCGCATTGTCGTGAAGAACGCGTCAGCGGTCGTCTGCGGAATCGGAGCCGCCGACCGCTTCGATTGCGTCAAGAAGCTCCTCGCGCGACCCGATGCCCATCTTGCGGTAGATGTTGTAGGTGTGCGTTTTCACGGTATGGCCCGATATGCACAGCTTGTTCTGAATGTGCTCGATGCCGCGACCCTTCGCCAAAAGCATGAACACCTCGGTTTCGCGGGCCGAAAGGCCCGCCGCCTCCGCGACCGATTCGCAGCTGCTCTTCCAGCGGCCTTTCGAGGGATGTTCTTCGGCGCGCAGCTTTTCCTCGAGCATGCGCTCGGCCGCTATGCGCTGCGCGATCTTCTCGGCATCGGTCGCCGCCTGATCGGCCGTCATGCGCCCTTGCGTGAACGCGACGAACACCGCCAGAAGCACCACCAGACCCAGCGATATGATCGAGAGCATGGCGTGGTCGAGCGCGCCGGTGGCGCTTGGCAGCAGTCCCAAGACGAACCCGAGCGCGAGCCCCGCCGACAACGTGGTCTGGCTCATGCCGACGAAATAGAGCGGCGAGGCTTTCCTCTCGCGTGCGCCGCGCAGCTCGAAGGCGATGCTCACCATGACCAGAAACACGTAGCTTCCGAGTAAAAGCAGATTGCAGAGAAGGTAGACCACGTCTTTGAACAAAGACAGCGGTACGAGCGCAACCACGAGCACGGGGAACAGCATGCGCAGCACTGCGCTTTGCCGCACGCGCCCCTCGGTGCGCAGGGTGAACAGGCACGCCGCAAGCGCGCCTAAGATCATGACCAAGGCGATACCTGTCACGATTCCCGTGCTGTAGGGGAGTTGGGTGATGGACGCCGCGCCCAAACCGAACACGACGCCGTACACGATGTTGATGGTGCCGAACGCCCACGAGAGCTTGGCGTTCACCCGCGAGGTGTCAAGCGGGATGGCGTCTTCGGCCAGCGCGTCGGCGATGCGCTGCGCTTGCTCGGCGAAGGCGTGCGAGCTCATGCCGGCGGGGATGAACTCGGGAGGCTCGGCCGAGCTCTTGCCTTCGCCGGCAGAAGCGGTCGCCTCCGGATGCGCCTCGCAGCCAGCATCTTTTTCGCCGCCTTGCGAACCTGCGGCCGCGGACGCTTTCGAAGACGGAGCCGAAACCGCATCGGCGCGATCGCCACGCGTTCCGTCTGCGCCGACATCGGCGGGTTCGCCCTCCGTCTCTTTTACCCCCCTGCACGTGAAACGCCTCGGTTAAAGCGGCGTAAAGCCCGAGGCTCGCCAGCGCGCACACGGCGAGGAAGATCGTGTTTCCCGGAGGGTCCATCAAGTTGAGAGCGAGACACGCCACAGCTCCCGCGCAGGCGGAGAGCGTGGGGCAGATGGCGACGGCGCGGTCGGTCATGTGGGATAGGTGGGGCAGCCACAGGAAGAACAAACTCGAAAGCCCCGTGCCCATAAGCGCCCAGGCGAAAAGGTCGACGGCGAGCGGACGCGTCCAGCCCAGATGCGCGACGATGCTCATGACGACGGTGTCGAGCGCGAACAGGACGACCAGCACGCCGGCGATGGTGATCTCGCGTTTGTCGGGAACGCCCTTCTCGCTGCGCGACGAGAGGAAGGCCATGGCGCCGAACCCGATGAAAAAAGCGATGCGCAGAGCAAGCGAGAGCCACGGGGCATCCGCGCCCCCCGCGCCGTCGCCGGGAAACGAGTCTCTCACGAGCATGGAGAAAAAGCACGTCCAGAAAAGCGCCAGTCCGCATGCCACGGAGACGATGGCTTCTATATTGCCCCTCTGAACAGGCTCAACAGCAGTGCTCATACTTTTTCCATAGAGAAGATTCCCCCCGACATCCTCTTTGAAGCCGACCCTCGTCTCGGCAAACCATGCGCTGCGGCGATGTTTCGCATGTCTCGCAGAGTCTAGTATCGAGTCAGCGAGCACGCAAGCCAAGATGCCGGGCGAATTCGCGGCGGCGCCGTTTCGGCGCTCGGCGAAGGCTTGAAACTTGCAGACGAGATGCGAGGGCGCGCGGCGTCGGCGGCGCGCAATCCGAGAAGAGGAGGTCGACATGGGAGAGCAGTACAGAACCATCGATCATGAGAAGCCGTTCAAGTACAAGGAGGGCGATCTCAACGTCACGCGCGGTTGCGCTTGGACGGGGCCGGGCTGCCATATGGGCTGCGGCGTGGTCATGTACACCGACGACGACGGCAACTTCGTGAAGTGCGAAGGCGACCCGGAGGACCCGTGGACCAACGGTCGTCTGTGCATGCGTTGCCTGGACGCGCCCGAGGTCACCAACCACAAGGAGCGCTTGCTCTATCCTATGAAGCGCGATCCGAAAGACCGCGGCAAAGACGTGTGGGAGCGCATCACGTGGGATGAGGCGTACGACTTCATCACCGAGAAGTTCATGGACATGAAGGAGAAGTACGGCGCCGAGTCCGTCGTCTTCGCCCAGGGTACCGGCCGCGACATCGCCGCGTACATCACGCGTCTGTGCTGGTCGTTCGGTTCCCCGAACTACACGGGCTTCCTCTCCGGCCAGGCGTGCTACCTGCCCCGTATCGCGGGCATGGCCGCCACCACCGGCGCGCCGTGGATTCCCGACTGCGCGCAGCAGTTCCCCGAGCGCTACGATCACCTGGATTACGAGGTGCCGGAGGTCATGTTCATCTGGGGCAACTACCCGCTGAAGTCAAACCTCGAGGGTTTCTACGGTCACTGGGTCATCGACCTCATGAAGCGCGGCATGAAGATCGTCACGGTCGACCCGAAGGTCACGTGGCTTGCCTCTAAGTCCGAGCTGCACCTGCGCGTGCGTCCCGGCACCGATGCGGCGCTGGCCCTCGGCATGATGAAGATCATCATCGAGGAAGACCTCTACGATCACGAGTTCGTCGACAAGTGGTGCTACGGCTTCAAGGAGCTTGCCGAGCGCGCCGCCGAGTTCGACACCAAGCGCGTCTCCGAGATCACCTGGGTGCCCGAGGAGAAGATCGTGGCTGCCGCCCGTATGCTGGGCAACGCGAAGAACTCCACGCTGCAGTGGGGCGTGGCGGTCGACATGACCCGCGAGGCCATGCCCGCAGGCCAGGCCATCCTCGCTCTCTGGGAGATCGCGGGCAACATGGAGCGCCCGGACGGCATGATCGTCGCTCCCGAGATTCTCTCGGTCGCAGGCGGCTGGGGCCGCGAGCATCTGGGGCCGGTGCAGGAGGAGAAGCGCATCGGCATCAAGGACTACCCGCGTTCAACTTCGGTTTCGCCGTATCTCAGCCTGACGAGACGGTGAAGACCATCGAGACCGGCGAGCCCTACGAGATCCACGGCGCATGGCTGCAGACCACCAACCCCATCGCCTGCATGGGCGCCGACCCGCAGCGTCTGTACAAGGCCCTCATGAAGCTCGATTTCATCGTGGTGGTCGACCTGTTCAAGACCCCGACCATCGCGGCTTTGGCCGACGTGGTCCTGCCCGCTCAGACCTTTGCTGAGCGCAACGGTCTGGCCTTCATCTCCGGCGCGCAGCGCGGCAGCACCATCAACAAGGTCACCACGGTCGGCGAGTGCAAGTCCAACATGGAGATCAACCTCGAGCTTGGCCGTCGTTGGAATCCCGAGGCGTGGCCGTGGGACAACGTCGACGACATGTTCACCGACATGCTCAAGTCCACGGGCATGTCCTTCGAAGAGCTGCAGAAGGTGGCGCCGGCATACCAGCCCATCGAGTACTACCGTTACGAGAAGGGCATGCTTCGCCCCGACGGCAAGCCCGGCTTCAACACGCCGACCGGCCGCATCGAGCTGTGGAGCAACTTCTACAACAACGCAGGCCTCGACCCGCTGCCGTACTTCGACGAGCCCGAGCCCGGCCCCGGCTCCACGCCCGAGCTGATGGACGAGTATCCGCTGGTCATGACGTCCGGCGCACGTTTCTGGGGCATGTTCCACTCCGAGCATCGTCAGATCGAGCGCATGCGCCACTATCGTCCGTGGCCTCTGATGGAGATTCATCCCGACATCGCCGCTAAGTACGGCATCAAAGACGGCGACTGGGTATGGATGGAGGCTCCCATGGGCCGCGCGAAGCGTAAGGCGAAGCTTACGCCCATCATGGATCGCCGCTTGGTCTCGTGCGATCGCGGCTGGTGGTTCCCCGAGGGCGACCCGGAGAAGTTCTACGACGTGTTCGACCTGAACATCAACAACGCGCTTCCGTGGACTCCCGGCAAGAGCGGCTTCGGCTCGAACTACAAGAGCTCCATTTGCAAGATCTACAAGGTGAAAGAGGGGGAATAAATCATGGCGAATTACGGACTTCTCGTCGACGCTCAGTGGTGCTCCGGCTGCCACAGCTGCGAAATCGCATGCCAGATGGAGCATGGTCTTCCCGTAGGCGAGACGGGCATCAAGGTCGTGAAGATCGGCCCGTGGGCGATCGGCCCCGAGGAAGACGAGAACTGGCAGTTCTCCTACCTGCCCATCCCGACCAAGCAGTGCGACACGTGCGCGATGCGTCGCGGCGCGGGCAAGGTTCCCACCTGCGTGCAGCATTGCCAGTCTCAGTGCCTCGAGTTCGGAACCGTTGAGGAGCTTTCGGCGAAGATGGACGAGAAGCAAAAGACGCTCTTCGTGATCAAGTAACGTGCTCCCCTTGTGGTTCGCGGCGCCCTCTGCCGTTTCGGCGAGGGCGCAGGCGAGCCGGGGTTGCATGGCTGATACCTTTTCCTGGCGGTTTTTCCGTCGGAATCAAGCGGAAGGGGATGGACGTTTTCGAGCTTGCCGATGGGCAGTCGATGCGTCGCATGTCGCGGAGGTCGCGCCCGCCTTTTTGGCGGGCGCGCTCGTAAGGAGGGGTAATCATGTACAGCAAGACGTATTACATCATATACGGACTGTTCTTCTCGTTGATCGTGGCTGCGGTGTTGTGTTTGTGCCTGACCATCATGCAGGGCGTGCCGCATATAGATCCGGTGTTCTTCTTGATGAGCTTTGCCGTGGCGTTCGTCACCTCCTTCGTGGTGACGGCTGTTTTGCCGCTGGTGCGCATCGCGGCGATGTGCGCCGAGTATTTCGACGCCAAGCCCGGCACGTTCGCGTTTCGCCTGGTGCAGAACGTGTTCCTCAGCACGCTCATCATGTTCTTCTTGGGGATTGCCATGACCGCGTTCATGACCGGCATCGGCGAGACTCAGGCGCTCAACTCCATGACGGGTCAGATGATCGGCGTGAACCTGTTCGACCGCTTCGTGGCGCTGTGCCTGCAGTTCTGGCCGACCATCGTCATCGTGGCGTTTCTGTCCGACCCGGCGGCGGGCGGTTTGGCGAATCTGCTGATCAAACCCGAGAAGCGTATGGCGAAGAGCGCGCCTGCGGGCAAGCCCGAATAGGCGCCGAGAATGACGCGGACGATCCGGGTGACACGGCGATGCGGCGTATAGGCTCGGGTGGGCGCCGCGGGATGCCATAGGCGCGATCTGACTGAGGCGAGCAAAGGAGCGGGTATGCTGGAGATGGGGGCGTCGCGAGGCGTTGCGGACGGCGGAAGAGGCAAGGCAGCCGCCGCGTCGTGCGAATTCGAGCACGCCGACATGAACGAGAGCCCTGACGCTGTAACGGGCGCTACGTGGGCTGGCGAGGCGGGCGAAGGCGTGGATGCCGCGACGGGTGCCACGTGGTCCGGGCATCAGATTGAAATCGCAAGCGATCGCGATGACCGCAAGGCGGAAAAACCTGCAAGTTCGTTCGACGACGAAGTGCAGGAGGTCATCGACGCGGTGACGGGCGCCACGTGGGGCACGCGCAACCGGATTATGGAGGACATGTTCCACAAGCGCCTCGATCAAGATGCTTCGAGCGTTCCCCTGTTCGCTCCCCCGGGAGAGTCCCTGTAAGGAGCGCCGCGCTGATCAGAGGGGCTGTCTGCTGCTTTGGGATGAGATAAGCTGAAGGGAAAGAGAGTCGATGGCGACAATTTCGCGCTCGGCTCTCTTTCATTGTTTTGACGTTATCGGCTATGTGGGAGGCGAGCGTCGGCGGGATCGCGGGGTAAACGTTCTTGCACAGATACGGCTGAGAAGTTCAATACGCCGCACGTGTAGATATATATATGATTCTCCAATTCTGTTCTATGGGGTATAGTTGCATAATGGCGATTAAATGTAACCAAATTGTGATACTTCGTTACATATTCGACGTACGGTTAACGTTCTGAGATGAATCAGGTGAATGCCACGAAGCGGTTTTGCAGCATAGTGACGGGCGTTGTGCTCGTGCTGGCGGCTCTCATGCTCGTCGCTTTCGTCGGCGTGCGTCTTTTCGGCCTTACCCCTTACGCTGTCCTCAGCGGCAGCATGGAGCCCGAGTATCCCACAGGCTCGCTCATTTACGTGCGCGACGTCGATCCTGCCGATGTGGCGGTGGGCGATGCCATCACCTTCGAGCTTGAATCCGGCACCTTGGTCACCCACGAGGTGTACGAGATCGACTCCGACGCCCGCGCGTTCCGCACGCAGGGCATCGCCAATATCGACGCGGGGGGGGGTATCGTCCATGATGCTCTGCCCGTTCCGTTCGAGCGCGTCATAGGCGCGCCTGTCTTCTGCATCCCCTACCTGGGGTATCTCAACAAATTCCTCACCGGCACCGCGGGGCTGCTCGCCCTCGGCGCGTGCGCCCTTGTTCTCATAGCCCTCAATCTGGCGGCATCTTTGTTCGAAAAGGAGGAGGATGCGCCCGCGCGAGGGCGTCACGCTGCGTCGCCCCCTCGGCGTCGATAGCGGATGTTTTGGCTTTCCCGGCTTCGCCGAAGCCGAGTTGCGTAAGGTGCGTTGCGTCGGGCGCGCAGCGTATAAGAGTAAGGAGTTGAAATGGAGAAGAAGAAAAGGCGGACGGTTCTCGCGGTCGCGCTGGTTGCGTGCCTCGCGCTCGCGGGCGTGATGGGCGTGATGGCGTGGTATTCCTCGCAGAGCGCCATCACCAACACGTTCACGTCGGGCAACATCAAGCCCCCGACGACGGATCCGACCAATCCTGGCAACAAAGATCCGCTTGAGCCTAACAAGGATCCTCAGGATGGCGGACACAAGGGCCAGGTTGACGGCAATATCGTCGAGGATGCGTGGATTCCCAATTCTCATATCACGGCAGATTCGACCGTCGCTAAGAACCCCAACGTAGGCATCGCTCCTGAAAGCGACGCTGCGTACGTGTTCATTTACGTCGATAACAAGCTCGGCACGGGCACGCACTTCAAGCTGAACGCCAACTGGAAGGCAGTTGACGGCGCGGCAACGCAGTACAACCCCGGCACGGGCGCTGTTGAGGGCGAGTACACGGGTGGTCTGTTCATGTACGTCGGTGACGGTTCTGAGGCTGCTATGTTGCAGCCCGACACCGTGGGCAAGCTGGATGTTTGGACCGGCGAGATCTTCTCTTCTGTAGCGGCGAACAAGGACGCGCAGATTGCGGATAACCCCCGCATGAAGGTCAGCGCCTACTTGATCGCAAAGAGCAACGACTCCGAGGTGGTCAGCGCGAGTACCGCCGTCGACGCTGCGACGAACTGGGCGAACACCGAGCTGGAGAAGCTGGCTTAACGGCTCGATCGCTCGCGCGAGCTGCATCTGATTAACGCTCGGGGAGGGGCTGGTTTTTCGCCTCTCCCCGAAGCTGCTGTTTCAAGTAACTGTCTTGCAAATGTTGAGGAAGGAGGTCTGGGGCATGGCCGAACATGCGAAATGCGATGACCACGCGCCCGAAAAAAGCTCTGGACGTCGCGTTATGCTCGTGGTGACTTTGTGCGTGCTGTGCGTGCTGGCCTTCGTGCTTGTTGCCCAGACCGTCTCCTTCAGCGCTCGCTCGACTAAGGCGGATAACGTCGTTACCTTCGGTTCCGTGACCATTCAAACCGTCGAGACCATGAAGGGGCCCGACGGCGAGGAGATCGCCGTTCCCGAGACCGAGCAGATGTCCGAGTCGGCCCCCGCAAGCCGCATCGTGCGCGTGAAGAACGTCGGTCAGGAGCCGGCTTACGTGCGCGTGAAACTTTCGGTGCGCGCGGAGGACGGGCAGGGCGCCGTCGCGCCTGCAGATGATCTGGCCACGTACGTGTTCGACGACGCCCGCTGGGTCGAAAAGGACGGTTGGTATTACTTCGACGCTCCGCTTGCGCCCGGTGAGACCACCGGCGCGCTTATCACGGGCGTGGGCTTTGATGTACGCGCCGCCCAGGAGCGTACGGGCAACGGTCTGGTGCATCTTGATATCGACACGCAGGGCGTGCAGGTGAAAAACAACGCGGCGTCTGCTTTTGACGCCGAAGGTTGGCCCGAGGAGGCTGGTCTGTGATGTCTCGCTCGATTAGGTTGGCAAACAGGGTTTTCGCCGGTTTCATCGGCGCTGTCGCCATAGCTCTGTGCGCGCTGTTCGCCGTGCCCGCAGGCGTTGCGTATGCGGCTCCAGGTGAGACCGTCTACATCAAGTCGAGCAACGACCTCATCGCCCAAGCGCTCGCGTCGCGCACGATGGATACGACGGGCGTCACCTATGTGCTCGACTTGAGTGGCGAGGACGTCGGAGGCGAGGACGGAAAGACGCTCGATCTTACCGAAGATCGCGTCACCGCCATCGTCGATCAGATCGGATCGCTCACGTTCGGCACGAAGGACAACCCGTTCAAGGGCACCTTCGACGGCAACGGCTACACCATCAAGGGCCTCGACTACCATCGCTCCATCTTGGCAAGTCCCGATACGGGCTTGTTCGCTTGGACGGAGGGCGCCGTCATCAAGAACCTCAACATGACCGACGCCTACATCGGCGCGGACTACCGCGGTGGCGTGCTGGTGGGCTACGCTCATAACACGCGTATCGAAAACGTGAAGCTGGTCAACTGCACCTCATCGGTGACGCCTGCGAACAATGCGGTGTCGCTGGTTACCAACGCGGGCCTTGCGGGCGGCATGGTGGCGGGCGAGGCGTGGGACTCCACGTTCTACAACGTCGAGGTTCAGGGCGGCTCGGTCATCAACAACTCCACGGCTGCGGTGTCGGGTCTCGGCGGCGAGGGCCTCTATCTCGGCGGCATCGTGGGCATTGCCCGAAACTCCACCATCGAGTACTGTCGTGTGACGCCCATCCGCGCGGTTGCCGAAGACGGCACCGCCTCGTACACGCACACGCGCGTGCACAACAAGTACGACATCGCCGTGGGCGCGGTGTCGGGTCAGGCAATCTACGCGGGCGGCATCGCAGGATCGCTTTACGACAACGCCGAGGCCATCGACTGCTTCTCGACGGCCGACTGCTACACCTACGGCGCGACCTACGTCAGCGTCGGCGCGGGCAACGTCGGTTACACGGGCGGCATCGTGGCGCGCACGGACGACTACGCACTCATCGAGCGTTGCCATTACGCGGGCAACCTCCACTCGAAGCTGTACAACGCGCTTTTGGTCATCCCCATCATCCAGTACAACGTCCGCCTGGGCGGCCTGGTTCAGTGGGATCACGACTCCGGCGTCAAGATCGTCAACTCGTACTACGGGCCGCATTTTAGCGCGGAGCCCGACACGGACAAGGATATTCCCGCCATCGGCGATCGCGGCAACGACAAGATCTACGCGGGAGCATCGTTTGGCGCCCAAGATGACGCCCATTACCGTGACCGCGCCTTCTGGGAAGGCGAGGGCTTCGACTTCGCGGGCGGCACCGAGCGCGTCAGCAGGTGTTTGGGCGGACAGCCTCATGTGAACAAGTGGGTCATGGATTACGAGCTCGGCATTCCCGTCCACGGCGATTCGGTGAAAGCCACGTTCGATTTCCCGGGCGCGGGTTCGGTTGAGATCGGCCCCTCCGACGTTCTGGCGGCGAACGCTCCGCAGAAAACCGACGATCCGTTCACCTTCGCGGTGCAGGGATTCGTCTATTCGGACCTGACCATGTCGTTTAAGGCTGCGGTAAACGGGGTTTCCCCCGAAACGACGCCCTCGGTGAGCGATACTGCGAACAACTCCGGTTACCGCTTCGTCGGGTGGTATCGCGAGCCTGATGTGACGGTGAACGTGGTGGATGAAAGCCACGACTTCTTCGATCCCATTGTGAGCGATGAGGCCAAGCGCGTGGGCGACGCCGTGGAGTACACGGCTGAAAACACCGGCCCCGGCAAATACGACCACTTCACGGGCAACGATTTGTTCGTAGCGGCCATGGAGGCGCAGGTGCGCTATCACGACGTGACCGGAGTTGTGGTCGACCATGCGGGCGCACCCGATGCAACGGGCGATGACGACTGGTACAAGTACGAAGATGCCCTTCCGCAAGCGGCGGAGCCCCAGGCTGACCGGGCTAACGGCGTGAGCGCGAACGCGCAGTTTATCGGCTGGACCACGATTCAGCCCGAAAGCGGCGGCGGCTGGGCGGCTATTTCCGCGAGCGATCTGGCCGACATCGTGAACGCCGGCGAGTTCTATCAAGCGGGCGATCCCGTGTTGAAGCCGATGGATTTGTATCCGGTGTACCTCGACCGCATTTCCAACATCATGACGGTGTGCGAGGGCAACGAGCAGGATTCGCTTGACGATCCCACGAAGCGCGAAGGGGTGGCGTCTACCAATGCCGTTGCGGAAGGCGACAAGTTCACCATTAGGGTTGAAGGCGCTGCCGCTGACGGAGCGCTGCCTGCGGGCTACCGCTTCCTCGGCTGGTACGAGGTGGGCGCCGATGGCAAGGAATGGCGCGTGAGCACGGATCCGTTCTACACGCTGCCCGCCGATGTGGACCTGAGCAAGCAGCACACCTACACGGCGCGTTTCGAGTACCGCGTCGACGGCTGGCTGCCGGTGCGCACGCCGGGCGTGTACGGGAAGGGCGAATACGGTTACAAGGAGTATTTCGAGAAACATGGACTTGAGCTGAACGGCTTGTACGCCACGATTTGGCTGCCCTATCAGGCGACAGGCGCTGAAGTCGATGCGGCGCTCGGCGACCCTTCTGTTCGCGTGAATTTTTTCCGTTGGACCGATCATGCGAATATTTTGAATGATCAATCCTATGCTGACGACTATATATTGAGCGCCGACGAGCTCAATGACCTTTCGGGGAGGGATGGCTTCCCCGATATCGCCGCATCTGGCTTTCTCCTAACGCGGCCGTCTGATGTAGATGCTATTGTGGAATATCGAGGATCGCGCGATATGGTCACGTATGCGGATTTCCCGGGATGCGCTGAGCGGTATTATTTGGATGTCAGTTCAACAGCAGCGGATCGCGATATCCATATCACGGCAAAGGAGGGGTATCGCTACAGTGGCGTCGTGCGTTTTTCTACGTCGATAGGGAATAATCCTGACTATACCGATAGCAATCATCATAATTACACGGATCTTGGTGGCGGCTGGAATGGTGCGTCTTATGTTTGGAATGATAATGGGCTTGTACCTGATACTGATTATCAGAATGTGTATTTGCTGAAGGCTTCTGCCGACGTCAATTTCTACGATCTTGCGGGGAACAAGATCTACACGGCGGATTCGCCGAAGGACCTGTCTCAGCACTTCAACAGCCCCGATTCGTTTGCGAACGACGCGACTGTAACGCGCAAGTATCAATCGCTTCTGTTCAATTCAGCGGGAGTGGCGACGGCTGCCGAGCAGCCGTTGACCATGCGCGAGACCACGTCTCCCGCGGATCGTGCCGAGCCTGTCGGTCTGGGATCGGTTGGGTTCGACATCGATCCCGTGGTAGACGGCGCCTCCGCCGACCCCGTCACGGGCGATTCCGCAGGCCGCTTCATCTATCGTGACGGAGCCTATTACGGCTTCCTTGGGTGGATGTGCCCGCAGAACCTCTCGGCCGAAGAGATGGCGCATGCGTTCGTCGATTCGAAGCCGACGCTCGGTTCGGCGGGGTATGTGGCCACCAGCGCGGCGAACGCGGTGCCGTATCTTTTGACGGAGCGCACGCGCGTCGAGCATGCGATGGAGATTCATCCCGTGTACGCTAAGTTCGACATCGAGACCACTACCAACGTGGCACGCGCGGGCGTGCCTGCGGGCAGCGGCATCAACGTGCCCCTCGACCCGACGTATACGGTTGCGCCCGATGGCAACGGGACGTTCTCGGTGAATCTCGAGGCCGACATCACCACGAAGGTGGGCCAGGGCACGGAAGAAACCTACCGCTTGACCGGCTTCATGGTCGAGCGTGAAGACGGCTCGGTGGAGACCCTGACCCCGATCGCAGCCGATCCTGGAAATGCGTTCTCCTACACGGTGCGCCCGGGTGAGCGATACGTGTTCGTGGCATATTACGAGCCGTTGGCGGTTTCGTACCACGTGAGCGACGCGGACGTTTCGGTAGTGGTGAAGAACAAGGGCGAGACGCTCGGCGAGGCACCGGCGCATAAGTTTGATCTTTCCGCGATTGACGGCGCGGCGGGTTCGCGCGTGGTGTTTGCGGGCTGGACTGAAACGCGTCCCGATGCGGGCTCGTACGTGCTGGTTGAAGCCGCCGACCAAGTGAAGCTTGTGAAGCCCTCCACGGCTGTCGAGCGGTGCATGGAGCTGTTCCCGGTGTTCCGTAAGGCGGCGGCAACGGTTGATTCGAACATCGACGACGTATTGACCCAAAGCGGCACCGACCTGACGACGGTGCGCGATATCGTGCGCACGCCCGAGGGCGCTTTGATGCTGAAGGCGAGCGCTCCTGCGGGGTATCAGTTCGTCGGCTGGTACAAAGACTACATCTCCGATGCCGAGAAGGGCACGCTGGTTTCTGGTGGAAGCATGTACGCGCTGAGCTCTTCGGCGCTTCTGACGCCGACGCGCTATACGGCGGTGTTCCAGCAGGTGCACGAGATACGCTACCACGACACGCAGGGCGGCGTGATTTACACTGCGCGCGCGGCGCATGACTCCGGTCGCACGTTCGTCACGTCGCAGACCGATGATGCGGGCCAGACGGTCGACGTGCTCGAGGACGTCGAGGCTTGGCAGGAAATTATCGAAGTGCTTGAGGCGCAAAGCGCTGCCCCCGATGCCCCTATGCAGGAGCTTATTTACAAGTGGCAGTGGGTGAAGGCGGACGGCTCCATCGTTGCGTGGGAGGATTTCTGCCGCCAGCCGATTGCCGAGGATATGGATTTGTATCCGATAACGCGCCAGGTGAGTTCTCATGACGCCGCTGGCGAAGAAAACACGCAGGATCTGTATTGGGCGCTCGACTCGCGCTCGGATGTTCCGGTGAAGGCGTACTTCAAGCAGGCTTACGCTCAGTCCAAGCTGACGGTTCACGTCGACGAGGCGGCGTATGCTCCTGCGGCTGACGGTAAGGTGCAGGCCGATCTGAGCCCCGTGCCCGACCGCAACGTGGGATTGCATGCCTCGGCGCTGCAGGGCGAGCCGTGGGTGAAGGCGACCGATGCGCAGGGCGATGCGGTGTTCGAGTTCGAGTCGGGCGCTATCGTGCTGACCAAGCAGACGACCGATCCGCACGCTGCGGGTGCGACGTTCTCGTTTAAGGTGACCGAGCTGATGTCGGGCGCGACTCGTGCGGTGACCGTCACGCTGCCCGAGACGGCGGCTGCCGACGGCGTGTATCGCGCCAGCGTGACGCTTGACGTTCCCGTGGGCAGGTACCGCATCACCGAGGACGCCTCGTGGGCTTGGCGTTATGAGACGCAGCTAGCCAGCGGATCGGTTGTAGCGGCGGCGCAGACGCCTGCGGGCGCTATCGACGTCGATGTGATGGGCGATAAGGTGCAGGTCGAATGCACGAACACGCTTGCGCAGGATGCATGGCTGGACGCTTCCGCGCATAAGAAGAACGAGTTCGCAGCTCAAGGAGGTGGCGCGTGATGCACGGTAAGCATGTTGCGAACGCCGACGGGCGTCGCCGTTTGCTTGTCGGCGCCGTTGTCGTCCTGGCGTGTGTGGCCATAGCATCCGCCGGGCTGACATTCGCCTGGTATACGGGATCTTCGTCCATCCTGAACCCATTCACGAAAGGCGCGGTCGGCGTTGACGTGGTCGAGGAGTTCGACCCTGCGGCTGGCAAGAAGAACGTCGCGGTGAGCGTGCCTGCAAACGATGCCCACGTGCCCGCATATGTGCGCGCTCAGGTGGATGTGTACTGGCAGGACGCTCAGGGCGTGCGCATGTGGGAGGCTCCCGTGGAAAAGGGGTCCGCGGACGCGGCGGATCCGCAGGGCTACGACTACGTGATGACGTGGTGCGCATTCGGTCAGGCGGGTACTGCGAACACTTGGGTCGTCGGCTCTGACGGTCTGTACTACTGGACGTCTCCCGTCGCATCCAGCGCGTCGACCGACCCTCTTATCGTCAGCTGTACGCAGAACGTGCGCTACGACGACGGACGCGTGCTGGTGGTGGATATCGCCACGCAGGCCATGCAGGCGGATCCTGCGCGCGCGTTCAACGAGTCGTGGGGTCCGCATGCTGGCTTGTCCGCGACTGACGACGGCTTGCTGATGGCGCAAGCTGCGGCGCAGGGGGGTGATGCGGCATGAGGCGCGCGCTAAGGTCTGTCCAGGCGGCGATGGTCGTGCTGCTGGTTTCCGCTTTGTGCGCTATCGGGCTGGCGATCTCGTGGGCGCCCGAGCGCGCGGCGGCTTCCGAGGTGACGCCTACGGTCATCTACGACGCGACCAGCGGCGAGTTTTCTTTCCGCGACGCACCCGGGGGAGATCTGTTCGCGTCCTTCAAAGGACTTATGCCGGGGGACGTGGCGGAGCAGCAAGTGGCGGTTGAAGTGGTGAACTCGCGCGAGATCGTGTCGGTGTACGTGAGCGCGCGCTATGCCGATGCGGAGCTTGCGGGCGTAGAGGACGTGGGCCTTACCGCTACGTTCGGCGGTTCGGGCGCGCATGCAGGCACGTTGGGAGATCGTCATGACATGGGCGAGCCCGTGCTTTTGGCGACGTTGCGCGGCGAGGACGCTTCGGCGGGTGTTGTGGAGCTGCGGGTGCCAGCGTCGCTGGGCAACGATACCGCAGGCGGTAGCCATACGCTTACCTGGGAGTTCACCGCGCAGCATGAAGGCGCGCTGCCTTCCGGTGACGACGGCGCTGCGGGCGACGGCGCGGGTTCGGGGCTGTCTCAGACCGGCGATGGGTTGGGCGGCGTGGTGGCGACAGTTGCGGTTGTTGCCGTGATCGCGCTCATCGTGGTGATTGTGGCGGCGGTGGCGGCGCGCAAAAAGCGCAGGTAACGTTGATCCTCGCGCTCGATGCGCCGTAAGGCGAGACTCGTTGCGATGCGCAGGGTGCCGCGGGTAATCGAACATCTCTCATTTTCTATGACGGCTTCCCTTCGGAAGCCGTTTTTTTGGACGCGATGCCGTTGGCTTGACTCCGTGATCTAGCGTTGCTTTACGTCTGAGCTGGCGCTTGCATTGCGGGTCTTGGCTTCCGTCCGTTCAAGTTGTCAAGTGGCAGGGTTTCTTGCCGAAGGTCATTTTTTTTGGAGGGTTCATTCGATAAAGGTTTTTTCAACGCGATGTAATAAAAGGTAGATGAAATGTAACGAAGAGAACACATTAATGCTCTGTACATTTTCGAGTACACCCTGATCGTTCATCTTGTGGCATGATTGTGCTGTGTGCGGGAATGGCTCGCGTGGCGCGGGTTCCTTCGGAGGGAGCAGTTGTCGAAAGGGGCGGCTCGTGGTTAGGAAAAAGAAAACCCCTTGCGGGGTTTTCAAGTTCCCATCATACATGGGGCTGCTTTCGCAGCGGATGAGGCAAAGCCTTTATTTTGACTCGCAGCGTCACTCTGGGTAAGAGCAACAAGGCGAATATAGCGGAATCGGGGAAGGGAATCAAGATGAATTTGAGGAATGCCCAGGATTACACCATCGGCTTGGACATTGGCACGGGATCTGTTGGGTGGGCAGTAGTCGATCCGTGCGGCTATCTCTACAAATTCAAGGGTCAGAACACCTGGGGGTCTCGTTTGTTCGATTCGGCGAAGACCGCTGCCGATACGCGCGCTAAACGCATCTTGCGTCGACGTTACGGGCGTCGCTATCGCCGTATTCAAACGTTGCGAGAGTTGATGCTGCCCGACGTTGCCAAGGTAGACCCTGACTTCTTTTGTCGCATGAACCAATCTGACTTAGTGATGGGCGATGGCGATTTTTCCGAAAAGCATCCCTTTTTCAACGGGGGAGAGCTGACCGAGAGTGCGTATTACAAAAGCTACCCCACCATCTATCACCTTCGTGAGCACTTGGTCAATTCGACCGAGAAGGAAGACATTAGGCTCGTCTATCTCGCGCTGCACCATATGATGAAGTACCGCGGCAACTTCCTCGTAGACGGGGACGTTTCCGCCGCCGATGCCGATCCGTCCATTGCTATTGCAGGTCTGCTTGAAGAGCTCGCAGTGCTATGCGAGGCTCGAGGCGTCGACTACGGAAAGGAATCTGCCGATCTCGGCGCCATGGTGGGCGCTTTGGAAGATGCTGCTGCGTACCGTCGCGCCCGACAGGAGGCGTTCTCTGCGGCTCTTGGGTTGCCTGCATCCGAGAAGAAGCTGGCGAAAGCAATTGGAGATGCGGTATTCGGTTATCAGGCAAATTTCGGTCTGCTGTTTGCCGTCGAAGAGACGGGCGATACGAAATTCTCTTTGGACAACGAGGACAAGGTGGAGAAATTCGAGACTGAGTTCCTTCCCGAAGAGAGTGTGGAGCTTTTCTCGGCGCTTCGGTCTGCGTACAACGCCTATCTTCTTGCCGGCATTCTCTCCGACGCTCATGGCGGAACTATCTCGTCTGCTATGAAGTGTCGCTACGAACAGCATAAGGCTGATCTGGCTCGTTTGAAAAAGCTCGTCAGGCGCTACTATCCCGCTGATTCCGACGGCGTGAACAAAAAGTACAATGAACTTTTCCGCGGACCGCGTTATGCCGATGGTGCGTACAAGAAAGACTCCGTGAAGGGTTATACGGGCTACATTCTCGGCAAAGTGTCTCGTGAAGATTTCTATAAGGGCCTCAAAGGGTTGTTTAGCGGCATCCAGTTGAGCGACGAAGATGCTGAATACTGGGAAGACGCGCTTGCGCGCATGGAAAAAGATGCGTATTTACAAAAGCTTCGCACGAGGGAGAACGGTGCCATTCCCCATCAGCTTCACCTGGAGGAGATGAAGGCGGTAATCGAGCACCAGCGTGCGTATTACCCCACGCTCGCCGAAAACGGGGATAAGATTTGCGATCTTCTGGCATTCCGCCTGCCGTATTACGTGGGTCCTCTGGGGAATCAGGCGAATCCCCGACGCGGCAAGTCGTTTGTGTGGGCGGTGCGAAAGCCTGGCATGGAGAAAGAGCCTATTTATCCGTGGAACTTCGACGAGGTGATCGATCGCGACGCCTGCGCCGAGGCGTTCATAACTAACTTGACGGGCGAGTGCACCTATTATCTGGGTAAGAAGGTCATCCCTAAGAACTCATTGCTTTACAGCGAGTTCTGCGTGCGCCAAGAACTGAACGTTTGTCGTCACGACGCTGATGGCGAGAATTTCATGCGTATGGATAATGAGACGGTTCAGGCTATTTTCGACGATGTTTTCAAGACGCGGAAAAAAGTGCGTGTGGCGGATGTCGAGGAGTATCTCAAGAGCCGTTTTGGATCGCATTACAAGATCAAAGGCACACAGAAAGAGTCGGAGTTTGCGTCGTCTCTTGGCTCGTATTGTGACTTTGCTCGTATCCTTGAGCGCCCGATTGAGTCGTATGAAGACTATGAGATGGTCGAAACCCTTATCATGTGGGTGACGGTGTTCGAGGACAAGGGAATTTTGAAGCGTAAGGTCATGCAGGCGTACGGGCCCGTCGAGCGCGGCGGCAACGGCGCCCTGACCAACGACCAGGTTAAGCGTGTGTGCAAATTGCGCTATACGGGCTGGTCGAATCTTTCGCGAGAGTTTCTGGAGGAACTCCGAGCAGATTACAACGGTCGTCGCGTGAGCATTATGGATGTGCTGCGCGATAGCGACAAGACTACCCCGATGAACCTTATGGAGATTCTTGCCGACGAACGCTTTGGTTTCAGGAAGCTACTCGACGAAGAGAATAAGCAGTTTCTGCGGGATCAAGAGGGGTACTTGCTGGAGGATATTCCCGGCTCCCCGGCGATCAAGCGCGGTATCAATCAGACTTTGAAGATCATCGACGAGATCGTATCCATCACCGGCAAGGCCCCTGCGAAGATTTGCATTGAGATGGCGCGTGAGGAGGTCGGTAAGACAAAGGGAAGTAGGACGAAGTCTCGCGCGAGACAACTTGAAGAGCTGTACGCTGCTATCTCAAAAGACCTGAGCTTTTACGAGGGGCAAGCGGAGTTGAAGCGCGAGCTCGCACATGAGAAGGATAAGCTGGATAGCGAGCGCTTGTATCTGTACTTCCTACAGCGAGGTCGGTGTGCGTATAGCGGCAAGAAGCTCGATATCGATAACCTCGCCTTGTACCATGTCGATCATATTGTTCCGCAATCGATGGTCAAAGACGACTCCATCGATAACAAAGTGCTGGTTTTGCAGTCGGAGAACGAGAAGAAGCTTGACTTGTATCCATTACCGGAGGACATGCGACGTAAGGGCTATGCATTTTGGGCGAGTCTGCATGATGCCAAACTTATGAGTGATAAGAAGTTCAACGCGTTGACGACGTCGCGCGTGTCAGATCGTCAGGCAATGGGTTTTATTAACAGGCAGCTTGTCGAGACTAGGCAGATCACCAAACATGTAGTGACGCTTTTGCAGTCGCTTTATCCCGATACGGTGATTGAAACAGTGAAGGCCGAGCTGACGCACAACTTGCGAGAGCAATACGGTTTCTACAAGGTTCGTGAGGTGAACGATTGGCATCATGCTCATGATGCGTTCCTCGCTTGCCAGATGAGTCGTTTCCTGGCGACGCGGTACCCGCGCATCTCCGAGGATCTCGATTACCGATCGTTCTCCCGCTTTGCTATGGCTACGAAGGGCAGCAAGAAGGGACATTCGGGCCTCATCGTCAACAGCTTCAGCGTGAACGGCTTCGACCCTGAAACGGGAGAGGTGTTTAAGGACGGTTGGTACGGTGAGCAGGAGGTCGAGCGCATTCGCAAGTGTCTCAACTATCGAGACTGTTTTGTCTCGCGTAAGGTTGAGAAGCTGACGGGTGAGTTTTGGAACCAGACAGTGTATTCGCCTCGCGAACAGAGCGATAACGCCATCCCTCTGAAGAAGGGCAAGTCGGTTGAGCATTACGGGCATTACATGAGTCCCAATTCGGCATTTTATTGCGTTATCGAGCACACGGATACGGTGCGCGGCAAGAGGAAGCGCAAAGTGTCAGTGGTGGGCATCCCCGTGAATGTTTCTTACGGGTTGAAATCCGATGACGACTTGTTGGCGTATCTGAAGGCCGAGTATGACGAGCCCCGTATTTTGCGTGGCCAGGTGCTGAAGTATCAGAAGATCGAATGGGACGGTGCGGAATATTACCTGACGTCTCCGACAGAGATGATCAACGCCCAACAGTTGTGGCTGCCGACAAAGTACATGAAACTGCTCTACACAATGGCTTCGAAGCACAGGATGGCAAAGGCTGACGCGGGGGAACTTGAGGCGGGGCTCGATGACCTGTTTGCGTATTTGTGCGATGTGGTTAAGAAAAGGTATCCGAGGTATCGGGGGGTTCATGCGAAGCTGCTGAGCGAGAGATGTGTAAGGGTTAGGAGTGAAATGGAGCTAGATGGCAAACGGGCTTCTGTTACCGAGATGCTTAATATGCTTCATTGCAATGCGGCTTACGGGTTAAAAACTGCGGGTGTTTCTACGACGGCTGGTCGAATGAATATGCTTAACTTGGGCTCATCTATATCCGATATTTGCTTCGTCGATTCTTCGGTCACTGGAATGTTTGAAAGGCGCAGCACAATTGAGCCATAGGACGGTGTACATTACCCAGCGTTGCCGCTGTTCGTATCAGGACGGGTATATGGTCGTTCGCCAAGACGAGCAGACCATGATTCATCTGTCGGAAATCTCGATCGTTGTTATCGAGAGCACTGCCGCCTACGTCAGCTCCTACCTTTTGGCGGAGTTGGCGCGGGCGCGCATCCCCGTTCTGTTCTGCGATGTGCGACATAACCCTGTGGGGCTTTTCTCCCCTCTGTATGGCGCTCATGATTCTTCGAGGCGCATTAGCGAGCAAGCTCGCTGGGGACAGGATGCGAAAGAGTCGCTTTGGGCACGCATTGTTTCTTCGAAGATCAACAACCAAGCGGCGGTGCTTGAAAGAATGGGCCTCACCCAGGCTGCAATGCTTCGTGAATATGCTTTTGACGTAAGGCTTGGTGATACGACAAACCGAGAGGGGCATGCCGCTAAGGTCTATTTCAACGCGTTGTTTGGAAACGATTTCAGTAGAAATATCGAGTGCGCTATCAACGCCCAGCTCAATTATGGCTATGCCATTTTGCTTGCCTGGTTGAATCGAGAGATCGTTTCACGTGGGTATTTAACGCAGCTGGGAGTTAACCATTGCAACGACTACAACCAGTTTAACCTTGCTTGCGATTTCATGGAGCCATTTAGGCCGGTGATAGATCTGTATGTTGTCGAGAACTATGAGAGGGATTTAACCACCGAGGTTAAAGCTGAGTTATTGAGTCTCTTTTCGGATGAGTATCGAATCGAGCAGGGGCTTTATAGGCTTTCATCCATTCTGGCATTGTTCGTGAAAACGAATTTGGCCATCTTGGGCGGGCGTGCCGGTTTGGATGACTATTTGGAGTTCACTCTCGATGAGGAGTAGATTCATGAGGCTCATCGTGTTCTTCGACCTGCCAGTTCTCACGGCGATACAACGTAAGGATTATCGTGTTTTCAGGAAGTTCTTGGTAAAAGATGGTTACCTCATGATGCAGGAAAGCGTTTATTCGAAAATGGTGCTTGACGGGGCGTCTGCCGATTCTGCGATCGCTCGTTTGCGGCGAAACAAGCCGCCGCATGGATTAGTTCAGGTGTTGAAGGTCACCGAAAAACAATACTCGGGGATTGTCGATATTGTTGGCGAGCGAAAAGAAAGCTCTGTGGTTGACACCACCGACAGGTTGCTGGTGCTATGAAATTGGTGTTTGAGAAATTCGAAAGATCTCTCATGTTGCGGCGTGACGCTCTTAACGCGCTCAGAATCGAAGACCCTTCCCTTTTCGCGCGTTGCGCGTTGTCTTTGGCACAAGGGTTTCCTCCCGACGCGTTGGAGCCAGCTTTTTTCTTCGATGATGACGGGAAGGAGATGAAAGCCTCTAAGATTCTTTATTTTCTAGGCGATGCGTTGATGCTCGACCTTAACGACAAACGCATTTTATCTCAGGCGATAAAGACGATTGTCGAAAGGTTGGCGATCGAAGAAGACGCGTCTCGCGCTCTCGAGGGGATGAGTTGTCGGATAGACGAGGTTTTTGAAAACCAGTTTCTCCAGATGTCTGCGAATTACTGCCTATCAGATGATTGGGATTCGGCGAAGTATCTAAAAATGCTGGGATTTGCCGTTGATGACAGCCAAGACCTCACAGTGTATGAACGGCTGCAGCATTTTATGAGGATCGCGGCAGACCTGTTTCCCGAGAAGGTCATTGCGTTGGTTAACTTGTCAAATTATCTGACAAGTGCGCAGTACAATGAATTGTGCGAGCTAGTGGCGTCGCTGCAGTTGTGCGTCTTGTCATACGAGCAGGGATCGCAGCTTGCTTTAGGGAACCTTGAAAACGTACTATACGTAGATGCTAATTATCTTGAGAGATAAGACTTTACCCAGGTTTCCGTCCCTTGCAGCAGGGAATTTGCTCGATTTGAGGTTTTGGAGCAGCGTCATTCTGGGTAAGTACGCAACCCGCGACCGCCTGTGCCCGATGTGCAGCTGGTTTTGGAGCAGCGTCATTCTGGGCGAGCTCGCTGCATGCGGTGTCTCGGTTCAACTTTATGTTGCAACGTGTTGCAAATAAATTAGAGAGGAAGCTGCCATGGCGGAGACGGCTTCGCTCTATCTTAACGACGACGCTCCGCTACGGTTTGATGCCGAGGTGGTACGTCGCGCAGCGGCCGATCACGTGAAGGAGTCGTCGGGGCACCAGGCGGGAAATCGCTCGAAGTTTGTCGAGGACATGGTTGAGGAGCGCCTGAATCCAGGGGGCGATTTGTTTATCGACTAGATTTGTTATGCGGTAGTTATGCCGGCGAAAGAATAAGGCGCTACCAAGGTGTCTCTATTCGTCTCGTATGCGCTTCCGAGGCGGTTTTGCCCAGATAAAAGGGTCCCGCAATCTTATTTCCGCAAGGCCCGATCATCGTGACGCGCCGTCCTGAAGCAAGCAAAGTTCTGCGCATCGTGCTTAATAGCGACTCTGGAGTTCTACGCATCGTGCATATCGAGGGTGCTGAAGTTCTGCGCATCGTGCAAAATGAGGGCTCTCAAGTTCTGCGTGTCGTGCAGGAGGAGTGGCTCTCGTGACAAATTGCGTGTTCTTCACCGCTTTGCAGGGTACATGCTCACGGGGTCGACGGGGGTTCCCAGGGCTACGAACGCAGGCGCGCGTCCTTGCCAGCTTAGCGTGTACGTTTCGTTGCTCATGGGGCTGTAGCCGTCATCGGCACTGTAACGCGCTATCTCGAAGCCGAGCCCCAGCCCGTGCGGCACGAGGTAGACGGCTCCGTTTCCGGCAAGAAACACGTTTCGCTCCACCACCACGACGCGATCTCCCGCATAGCTGGGCGGGTCGGCCACGTAGGGCTTGCTGATAAGGCAGAAAAGCCCTGCGGTTGCAAATGCTGCGACGATGGCGAAGGCGGCGATTCCGTTGCCGAGCCAGCGCATGCCGCAGCCGATTCCGCTTTGACGTGCGGGGCCGACAGGGGTTTCATTCGGTTTGTGCCGGGCGGCATCGTCGAGCTCGCTTTGACATGGGCTCGCAACGGGGTCGCCATGTGCTTTGCAGCTTGCGACCCCGTCCTCAATGCTACCGCGGGCAGGACGCGCAATGCGGGACGTGTTCCGTCGCATGATGAATGCGGCGATCATCAGCGCGATTGCGGCGCTCGCGAGCAAAAGGGCCAGCGTGTACCCCGCGGGTGCGACGACGACCGGGCCCGCCATGAACACGGCGTTCGCCATCTTCTCCAACGGGGGCGTGCAAAGCGCAAACGCGAGCGCGGCTGTCCCCCAGCCTGCAAGCGTGAGCGCGTCGGCGGGCTTGGTTGCAACGCGCTGCTTCGAGGTTCTTGGACAGCTTGCTTTTTCCGGTGAGCTCATCGCTTTGCGTCCTTCGCGCTATCTCTGAAAGGAGCCGTTGCGGTCGCGCTCCGTGGGGCTTGCATTCCCATTGATATTCGTCGCAGCTTCCCCATGTGACTATTCGGAGTCGTCGGGGACGTACTCCAGAATGTCGCCTGGCTGGCAATCAAGCGCTGCGCAGATCGCCTCGAGTGTGCTGAATCGCACCGCCTTCGCCTTGCCCGTTTTTAAGATGGAGAGGTTCGTTGCGCTCACGCCCACCCGTTCCGAAAGCTCGCCTAGCCTCATCTTCCGCTTTGCCAGCATTACGTCGAGGTTGATTCTGATGGGCATGGCTACACCACCATCTTCAGCTCGTCGTCGAGCGCGCATGCTTGCTGGTTCAGCTTGGCGAGCGCGAACGCGATGACGAACAGCGCAGCGCTCATTGCTGCGAGCGCGGCGGCGGAAAGCGCGGAGTAGGGGACGAGGTCGAAGCTTGGGAACCAGATGAGGAAATCGATTGCCCAAGCGATAGTGCTGAGGAGGTAAATGATCGCCGCGTTAAGAAGCAGATGGGTGGAGGCTTGCTCGAAGATCTGACCTTTGCCGATCCGAGTGAACAGCCGCCAGGTGATTACGCCTGCGAAAACAAGCAGCGCGCATCCGGCAGCTGAGGTGATGGCCGACCCTGCGAGGGTGAAATCGCTTGCGACGGGACCTAAGAGCGTTTCCCGCAGCGGCTTCGTGGTGAGGTAGTGCAGCAGAGGGCTTGCCATCGCGGTCAGGCAAAAGGTGGCAAAGACGGATACGACAACCGCCCCCTTAAGGGTGCGTGAGATGTTCTTCAGATCCATGCGAATTCCCTTTCATTGTAAAACGAAGTCAAATAATATCGATAATCGCAAAGTATATAGCGATAAACATAAAAAATAGTGCGAAATACAGAGAAATACAGAAACCCCTTAGGAAGACCGGAAAGGCGCGAAGGGAGAGGGCGGATCTTCGGTCGATCCGACGAGATGCCGAGGAGGGCTTCAGCAGGTATTGCGAACGGCGGGAGCGAGCCGCCGCTCGATTGCGGGCGCGCGGGAGGAGGGGCGTGGGAGAAGGGGTCGCGGCGTGATGCTGCGACCCGCGCGATCTCGGGTCGCTCGATTGCGGGCGAGCGGGAGGAGGGTCCTTCCTGAAATGAAAAATCCCCTCCCTCGCTTGCGCGAGAAAGGGGATCGGTCATTCTGGCGGAGACGTGTGCGAATCGAACACACCCAAGACGTTCTGCGCGCCTCACAACGGCTTTGAAGGCCGCGGGAGCCACCAGGCCCCATCCGTCTCCAAGTGTCAGGCGGGTCTCATTTCGAGCAACCGCGACGCAATATGATAGCGTGAAACGCCGGTTTCCGCCATGCCTTTTCAGCTCTTTTACATCGCCCTCTATTTCACCAGCGTTCTCAGGTCGCCCTCGCGGCGCGTGAGCCCCGTGCTGTCGAAGTGCTCGAGCAGCGGCATGGCGTACTTGCGCGTGATGCCCATGGCGTCTTTCAGGTCGGAAGCGGGGGAGGGGCCGTTTTCGCTCAGGTGCGTGCGCACCACCTCGCGGTAGTTGTCGATGACGGCGCGATCGTAGTAGCGGTCGGCGTCGATGCGCGTCACGCGGCCGTCCTGCACGAGGCGCGCGACCGCCTTGCGGGCGATGCTCACGTCGATACCCAGCTCCTCGGCGATGCCGCCGATCTCGGGCGGGGTGGTGCAGCCGCGAAGGACATCGGCTATCTTTTCCGCCGTCTCCTCCTCCTTCTTGCGGGCGCCTGCGCTTGCTTTGGGGTGGCTCACCTCGCCTTCGGTGCGCATGATGGCGCCGCGCCTCTCCGCCTCGTCGAGCAGCGCGTCGAACACGCCGGGCGCGACGGTGGGCGCCGCTGTCTGACGCAGCGTCTCTTTCGCCAAGCCGGTGGCGTCGGGGTTCGAGCTGTGGAACATCAGCAGGCTGCGCTCCATAGCCGACACGATTTTCTGCACCAGCGCGGGGCGGGCGAACAGTTTTTCGCGACCGCTCAGCGAGACGACGCACGCGGCGTCTTCCATGCGAGCGAGGGCGCGGGCGACGGTCTCTTCGTCCAAGCCGCAGCTGTGGGCGATCTCGCTTGCAGGCTCGGGGGCGCCCGCAAGCTCCAGATGCGCCCCGATGGCCGCGTCCACGTCGCCGGAATCCAGCGCCGCGAGCATCGTGTGCTCCTCGGGCTTCAAGTTCGTGCGACGCCGCGGGCGGGGGCTGAGAACCGTTCCGCCGCCGATGACGTGCACGGGGGAGTACGAGCGCACGATGAACTGATCGCGGTACGCCACGGGAAGCGGCTCCTCCAGGCGAATTTGCGCGAACGTGCGGCCTTTGGAGTTCAGGGTCTCGAGGCCGTCCATGAACAGGATGCGCCCGAGGACCTCGCGCGTGCCGTGGGCCACGTGAACGCGTGCGCCCGTCTTCAGGGGGCGTCCGAACGAGAAGGGGTCGAGGTAGGTGAACTCGGCGTCGAAGCGGTCGGTCAGATGCGCCGCCTCAGGTGCGCAGATGAAGTCGCCGGGGCGAACCTCGTCGGTCGAAAGCCCCGCGAGGCTCACCGCGACGCGGTTGCCCGCAGGCGCGCTCTCGGCTGATTTCCCGTGCATTTGGATGGAGCGCACGCGCGTCTTGGCCTCCGAGGGCATGACGACAAGCTCATCGCCTTCGTGAAGCTCGCCGCTCCACAGCGTCCCCGTGACCACGGTGCCGAAGCCCTTGACGGTGAACACGCGATCAACGGGCATGCGCGCGACGTTAGCGGCCTTGGTGTGCTCGGCGCTCGCGCACGCTTCGTCCAGAGCGGCGCGCAGCTCGTCAAGGCCTGCTCCTGTGCGGCTTGACACGCCGATTATGGGGGCGTTCGCGAACGGGCTGTCCGCCAAGCGTCCCGCGATCTCGTCGGAGACGAACTCCGCCCATTCCTCGTCGACCAGGTCGATCTTGCTCAGCGCGACGACGGCGCTTCTCACGCCGAGAAGCTCGAGCACGGCGAGGTGCTCGACGGTTTGGGGCATGATGCCGTCGTCGGCGGCGATCACGATGAGAGCCACGTCGACGCCGGTGGCGCCCGCCACCATGTGACGCACGAACTTCTCGTGCCCGGGCACGTCGACCACGCCGACGCGCCGTCCGCTGGGAAGCGCGAGTTGGGCGAATCCCAGCTCGATGGTGATGCCGCGCTTCTTCTCCTCCGCAAGGCGGTCGGGGTCGACGCCGGTCAGCGCTTTCACCAGCGAGGACTTGCCATGGTCGATATGCCCTGCGGTTCCCAGGATCAAAGAGGTTTTCGGTGCTGTGCTCATAAGGCTTCTCCTGCTTAGGCGCTTGCGTTCAGGTTGTCGAAGTACGCGGCGAGCGCGCGGGCTATCTCGACGTTCTCGTCGGGCCCGAGTATGGTGCGGACGTCGAGCAAAAGCGTCTCCTGCTTGATGCGCGCGACGATGGGCACGGGGTTTTTCCGCACGAGATGCTCCTCGCATCCCTGCGCCGAGCCCTGTTTGAAGGAAAGCTGGACGGCGAAGGTGGGGATGTCGCGCATCGGCAAGGCGCCGCCGCCCGCGCGGCTGATCTCGGGCACCACGTCGATGCCTTCAAGCTTGTCGCCCACGGTGCTCGCGATGAGGTCGGCGAGGATTTGCGCCTTCTCGCGCATTTCCTCCGCAGGCGCGTCGAGCATCCGCAGAGTGGGAATCTCAGCGCGGGCGCGGTCGGGATCCAGATACAGGCGCAGCGTCGCCTCGAGTGCCGCGAGCGTCATCTTGTCCAGACGCAGCGCGCGGGCGAGCGGGTTTTTCTTCAGACGGTCGATGAGCTTCTTCGATCCGATGATGATGCCCGCCTGCGGGCCGCCGAGCAGCTTGTCTCCCGAGAAGGACACCAGGTCGCATCCGCCCAAGGCGAAGCCCGCCGTGGGCTCGTTGAAGTCGCCTAGGTTGTCCAGCTCCAGCAGCGCACCCGACCCGAGATCCTCGTACACCAGAAGATCGGGTGCGTCCGCGCCGCGCGCCAGGCGATCCTCGCGCACGTCGTCGGCGATGCGGCGCAGCTCGCGCGCGCTGACGGATTCGGTGAAGCCGACCAGGCGGTAGTTGGAGGTGTGCACCTTCAGCAGCATGGCGGTGTCGTCGGTGATGGCTCGCTCGAAGTCGAACGGGTGCGTCTTGTTGGTGGTTCCGACTTCGCGCATGGTCGCGTGGGAGAGCTCCATGATGTCGGGGATGCGGAACGATCCACCGATCTCCACCAGCTCGCCGCGCGAGACGACGGCCTCGTGACCCGACGCGAACTCGGAGAGGACCATCATGACGGCGGCGGCGTTGTTGTTCACCGCGATGGCCGCTTCGGCGCCGGTGAGCGTGCAGATGAGCTGCTCGCAATGGTCGTGACGGCTGCCGCGGCACATGCCCTCCACGGAGTACTCCAGCGTCGAATAGCCGCGCGCCACGTCGACCACCGCGTCGACCGCGCTTTGCGCCATGACGCTGCGGCCGAGGTTGGTGTGCACGATGACGCCCGATGCGTTCACCACGCGCTTGAGCGACGGGCTCAGAAGAGCCATGGCCCGACGCGCGGCGCGCGCGGGAAGATCGGCGGGCATCGGTTGCTCGCCGCGCGACTCGATGATGGCCTGACGTGCGGCGTTGAGCTCGTCGCGCACGGCGTCGGTGAGCACCGTGCGGGGGAGGTTTCTCTCGAGACGCTTGATCTCGGGGGCGTTCAGCACTTCCTCGACGGAGGGAAGCGCGCGCAGGATTGCGTTGAGGTTGCTTGAGGGCATGGATGGCTGCCTTTCGTGGTTGCGGGTGGCGAAGGCATCGCCGTATTGAGCGAATTCGCCCATTATAGCGCGTCAGCGCGCGCCGGCTGCGTTGTATACTTGCTGGATGTTTCCGCGCGGAATGTGCGGAGGGAATCTTCCCCGAACCCCCCCTGTGCGCATAGGGGAGCTCGGGGCGCTTCCGCGCGAGATGCGCGGGGGCGTAAGCGGAGGGAAGCAGCTCGCATGATCTATCTGGACAACGCGGCGACCACTATGAAGAAGCCCGACGAGGTGGTGGAGGCGGTTGCGCGCGCGATGACGTCGTTCGGCGGCGTGGGACGCGGCGTTCATCCGGCTTCGGTGGCCGCGGGCATGGCGGTCTTCGAGGCGCGCGATGCGGTGGCCGCGTTGCTCGGCGCTCCCGGTGCCGACCGCGTGGCGTTCGCCGCGAACGCCACGGGCGCTTTGAACATCGCCATCGACGGCCTTTTGCCCGACGGCGCGAAGGCGGTCACCACGGCCGCTTCTCACAACTCGGTGCTGCGCCCGTTGAACAAAGCGCGCGACGAGCGCGGTTGCGCGCTCGAGGTGGTGCCGGTCGATGCGCGTGGCGCGCTTGATTACGAGGCGCTCGAACGGGCGGTTCGGGGTGCGTCGCTTGTGGCGGTCACGCATGCTTCCAACCTGACGGGCGATGTGTACGATGCGGCCCGCATCGCCGCCGTCGCGCATGCGGCGGGGGCTGCGGTGGTGCTCGATGCCGCGCAGACGGCGGGCGCGTTTCCGCTTTCCATGGCCGATCTCGGCGTCGACGTGGTGTGCTTCACCGGCCACAAGGGCTTGCTCGGTCCTCAGGGCACGGGCGGCTTGTGCGTTGCCGAGGGGGTTGACATCGCGCCGCTTCTGGAAGGCGGCTCCGGCACTCACAGCTTCGACGAGCGCCACCCGCGCTTCATGCCGGAGGCGCTCGAGGCGGGCACGCTGAACGCCCACGGGCTCGCGGGCCTTGTGGCGGGCGTGGGCTAC
>ERZ827469.700-NODE-700-length-35861-cov-3.964419_pt1 | contig 35861 bp, 32 predicted proteins | sample MGYA00519917_ERZ827469 | MGnify/ENA primary metagenome ERZ827469 (study PRJEB31778, sample SAMEA3449314) | human gut metagenome | biome: human gut; feature: human-associated habitat; material: faeces | place: United Kingdom | collected 2010/2012 ... | reverse complement strand
GGCAGCGTCGCCGCCCCGCCCAACCCGGCAGCTCCGCGCATCTTCGCCACCCGCGGCAGCATCGCCGCCCCGCCCGTTCCCGTTCGCTATGTCGATCCGCTTGCCCATAGCGGCATTGTATCGCGTCGAAAGCCCGGCACGCGCGGGCAAACGCGCGAGCCGCACAAGCGAAGGAGCCCGACCGCTCCCGAGCACAGCGCCGCGCAACAAGGAGGAGCACGACGGACTCGGCACCCCGCCACCTCCCCGTTTGCGCAAACCCGCCCTTGCCGCGCGCATACCCTGAAACCGTCAGATTGCGAAGCGGTCAGCCGACTTCGCCCGAACCCGACGGAGAGGAACGACCATGTCACTGATCGAGAAGCTCAAAACCTGGATGAACGCGGAAGACGAAGCCGGCTTCCCCTTCGAGGCCGCGGTCTACGGCGTGCGCGAGCTCGAGCCCATGGAGCTGGTGAAAAGCGCCGTGGGCAGCGTCGCGGCGAACGCGAAGAAATGGCCCGACGGCGTGGACTTGCCCGACGTGGTTGAGGTGTGGCTGTCCGCCCAGGATTACGAGTACTACGGCCCGCGCCGCACCTCGTGCGAGAAGCGCATCGCCGACGCCGTCATAGCGTATGCGGAAGAGGAAGGCGCCCTGCTCGAGCGCGTGCCCACCGTGATCATGCAGGTCGACCCCTCACTTCTGCTCGGCGACGTGCGCACCCAGGCGCGTTTCTCCAACCCCGACGAGCCCATCGTGCGCCCGGCAACCGCGAAGCGCGCCCCCGAGCCCGTCCGCACGGGGCCTGTCGGCGGCGTGAAGACCCAGCTGTTCCGCCCGAACGCGGAACAGGCGCAAAGCGCGGCCGCGCTAGGCGGCGCGAAAGCGTGCGCCCCGAACCCGGGCGACGCTCGGCCAAACAGCGCTCAGGCGGCAGGCGCCCAGGTCGCGCAAGCAGCCGGAACCCAGGCGAAGCAGAAGCCCGCGGACGCGGGCGCAAGCGTGGCGCAGGCAGCCGACACGCGGCCCCCCGCCTGCGCTGCGCAGGGCGCAAGCTCGAACAACCCGCGCAGCATCTTCGGGAAAGCGACGGTCGACGACGCGGCGCCCGCGCCCGCATCGGCGTCCGCGCCCATCCCCGCACCCGCCATCGCCCCCACGTCGGAGGCGGCCTCTGCGTCCGCACCCGGAAGCCCCGAGAGCACCCCCGTCTTCAAGCCCGCGCAAAGTCCCGAAGGGCTCACCCCCGAGTTCAAGCCCACCTGGAAGCCCGCCCAAACGGCAGCCAAACTCATCGACGAGAACCGTCAGATCGAAGTCGTCGACGGCGACACCGTCGGGTGCCTGCGCCAGATCGGCGAGCCCGCGCCCGCCATCGCGCTTGACGAATCCGATCACCCTTATGTGTCGCAGCGTCAAGCCCTCTTCTCCTGCGACGAAGGGTCCTGGAGCCTGGTATCGTTCGGACGCAACGGCACATCGGTGCAGCGCGACGGCATCTGGACCGAGCTTTCCACCAGCGTGCCCTTCGCCCTGCGCGACGGCGACCGCATCAGCTTCGCGAAGTCGGCTCCGCTCACCTTCTCCCTGTCCTAAACATCGAGAGGAACCGACCATGACCCCGTTGATCACCCCCGTTGCGTCGCACCCGGCACGCGCCGTCCCACCCGCAGCACCCACGACCCTCGCCTCGCACGCTGCGAACCTCATACCGGAAACAGCCGAGCCCATCGCCGCCGACGGGCTCCCCACGCCCGCCGCGTTCGCCGGCTTCTCCGCAGACATCACCCCCGACACCCCGCCCTGCGTCACCCCTGACACCCCGCCCCTCGCCCCCGCCGCATCAACCGAACCTGCAGCCTGCACCAAACCCGCCGCGTTCGACGGACCTCTGGCGGTCGGGGTCTCCTCCAAAATCGGCCCTCGTTCGCAAAACGACGACTTCGCCGGCTTCGGACGCAACCACGAGGTGTTCGCCGTGGCCGACGGCATCGGCGGCGCCCCTCGGGGAGACGTGGCGGCCACCGTCGCCGTCAACGCGGCAATCAGGGCCTTCGAGGAAGGCAAACCCCTTCCCGAAGCGCTGATCAGCGCAAACGCCGCCGTCATGCAGATTTGCGAATGGCTCGGATCGCCCGAGACCGGCTCCACCCTGCTGCTGGCCGCCCGCAGCGTCACCGAGCGGGACCGCATCGACCTCGTCTGGGTGGGAGACTCGACGGCTTTTCTTCTGCACGACGGAGCGCTGAACCTTCTCACCGAACCCGACCGACTCCCCGACAGCAACGCGCTCGTCTCCGCCGTCGGCTACCTGCCCGAACCCGCGCCTCGCACCGCTCATGCGCGCGTTGCGCGGGGCGACCGCGTTCTTTTATGCACCGACGGCGTGTGGGAAACGCTCGACCCGGCGCGCTTGGCCGAGCTCCTCTCCGCAGGCGAAAACGCGCCGTGGATAGCGGAGACCATCGCGCGCGAGGCCGCCGACCGAGGTGGCGACAACGCGACCGCGCTGGTGCTGATTGCGCAGAATGCGGAAGACGACCCGCGCGATGCGCCCGACGAGAAACGCACGCACGACGACCTCATCGCGCGCGTGCCCCGCGTGCCCTGCACGCCCTCGTACCCCGCAACCGACTACCACGAAAAAGGGGCTCTCACGCAACCGCTCGCGAGCATCGACGAGATAGTCGCCCGATACGGGTTCGCCCTCGAAGACGACCTCGCCCTGCTCGACCGGATCGACATCGACTAGCGCCGCGCGCCGCAAGCCCGGCCGCTTTGCCCCATACGCCCTGCCCACCGCTACCGCCGGCAGCATCCCCGACCCGGCCGGCCCGCTCGACCCGGCCTGGGCAGCCCCAACCGGCCCCGGCCCGTCCACCCGCCCCGTCCATCCTCGACCCGAAGAGGTGCCCGCCATGGCAAGCCCGATTACCTTCACCGTCACGAAACTCGCCGCAGGACTCGCGGATTTTCGCCTTGCAGGCGAAATCCTGCCCGACGACTCCGAAGCCGGCGGCTTCGCCAAGCTGATGCGCGCAACACGCGATGACGGCGCGCCCGTGGCCATCAAGCGCTTTCACCGTCACAACCGCGACGGCGCGGACTACGCAGCCGACGGCGAGGCGGCGCTGCGCGAGTTCGAATGCCTGTGCGATCTGGCGGGAGCCGACGGACACGCGCCCGCCCCCTTCGCGCTGGGGACCTGCACCGATAAGCAAGGGCTGACCCATCACGCCATCGCCATGGAGTACGTCGAAGGGTTCACCATCGAGCAGGCGCTGGCATCGGGCGTGCTGTCGGGCAACGCGCGCACGCTCGACAAGACGAACGCCATCCTCGAGGCCGCGCTGCACATCATCGACGCCGTGAACGCGTGCGACCGCCGCGTGGTGCACCGCGACATCAGCCCCGCCAACATCATCCTGACGATGACCCGCACCGGCGATGTGAACCGCGCCGTGCTGATCGACTGGGGGCAGTCCATCAGCGCGCGAAGCCCGCTTGTCACCCCCGCGCTCGGCGAGAACCGCAAGCTGGCAACCATCTGCTTCGGCGCGCCGTGCGTGTTCGGCGGGCCGTTCTACTTGATGCGCAACGAGCCCTCGGTCGACGTCTACAGCTTCGGCGCGCTGCTGTACTACATGCGCACGCTCGAGCTTCCCTACGCCGACGTGGCCGCGAACCGCGTCCTCACGCCCGAGACCGTCGAAGTGGTGGCTGCGGCGAAACGCGAGCCGCTCACCCTCGCCAGCAAGATCCCCTCGATGCGCGCTATCGAGAGAAAGCTCGACGGCATCATCGGCGCATGCACCGCTTACGACCCGCGAAAGCGGCCAGATGGCGCAATCGTGCGGAGGCTTATCGCCGAGGCGCTCGCCCTGCCCGATGTTGCGCAGGCCCCCTCAAGCGAGGAGAGCCGCGCAAGGGCGGCGCGCGCACAGCACGACGGGGGCGACGCGGGCGCCCTCCGGGGAAACGAGGCTGCGAGGTCGTGCGCGCATGCGGGAAACGCGCAGGACGGAGCGGGCGGGCAGGGCGAAGGATTCCGATCGCGCGAGACCGTCGCGAGCCTGAACGCGCTTCTCCAGGCCATCGAGCGCAGCAAGCAAACCTCAGGCAACGCCGCTGCGCAGATGGAAGAGCGCGCCGAGCGGACTGCGGGCGATGCACTGTTCCGCCAAGCAACGGACTGCTTCTACGGCCACAACGGCGCGGCGCGCGACGCGGGGAAGAGCATGCGCCTGCTCGAGCGCGCCGCTGAGGCGGGAAGCATCGAAGCCATGTTCATGCTGGCGAAAAGCCTGCTGTTCGGCATCGGAACCGGTCAAGACGAGCAGCGCGGCACCCGCTGGCTCAAGCGCGCCGCCGCCTGCGGGCATCCCGGCGCCGAGGCCATGCTGTAGCGCGCGGGGCGTGCTCGCGGGCGGCGAGCGGTATGCGAGTCGTCCGCTGCCGACGCAGCCGCAACTCACCGGGTCGCCGAGCTGCAGGACCACCCGAAGCCCCCGGCTCCGCAACCCGCCGGGCAACCGGGCGCTTCCGCAGGCACGCAACCCGCCGGGCAACCGGGCGCTTCCGCAGGACCGCAACCCGCCGTCCCCTTCGCCGCTATAATGAAAACGCCGCGCACGCCCAAAGGCGCAGGGACGGCCCCGACGGCAACCGCGCGGCTCACCTTCGCGAGCAAGGAGCCCCCATGAAGGCAAACGGCCTGGCTTATTTCATCGACGCGCTCTCGCGCTGCGTCGGCGAAGAGCTTTCCTTTTCGGCGGTCGACGGCGAGGAGCCCGTCGTCTACGCCGACAACCAGCTGCTTGAGCACATCTTGCCGCCGCGCCCCCAGACCAACGACCTCAAGTCGGCGTTTCGCCAGGCGCTGAGCGAAGCAACGGACTCGGGCCTCGGCGAAGAGGAAGCGCGGCTTCAAGCTGAGGAGACCCTGCTGGAGCTGGACAGCAAACCGCGCAGCGCCACCAAGCTCTCGCGGCTCAAAAACCACGCCACGCCCCACGAGGTCGCACAGGAGTTCGCGCTCTCGAACGGCCTGGGGAAAGACCACGCCGAGAACCTCGCGCTGCTCGCACGCGACGCGCAAGACGTCATGCGAAGGCTCGCGCGACGCGAGACGGTGTTCTGCTCCGCAGCCGGCAAGAAAGACGACGGCCGCCGCTTCACCCGCACGCTCAACGCCATCCGCGTCATCGCCTCCAGCGGACGATTCTCCCCGCTGGTCGAAAACGATTTCAAGAAGGCGCTCATCGCCTACTTGGAGGACTCCCACCAATCCCACGCCGTCGGCGACTTCACGAACACGCTCACCGTCCTCATGCGCGACGAGCAGGAGGCCGCCACGCGCGCCATCGAAGCTGCGGATCCGGGCGAGGCCTATCGCTCCTGCCTGACCGCGCGCGTTGAGATCATGGGATACTTGCTGGCCGTGGCGCTGTGCGGCGCCGAAGGAGTCGACGCCCTCTCGCGCGACCATGTGGCACGCGCCGACATTCCCACGCGCTACACCCCGCTCGCCGCAAGCGGGGACAAAGCGGCGCGTGAAGCCTGCCTGGTCGAACAGCTCATCGACGCTGCGGGCAACCTCTCGTTCGGATCCACCTTCGCGCTTGACCGGCGGCGCGGGCTGCTCATCGGCCGCGCACCGGAAGAGCAACCGGGATGCGACGCGCTGCGCGTTCGTTACGTCGCCGACTCCATCGGGTCGAGCGTTTCGCGCACGCACGCCCTCGTGCGCTTCGACGAAAGCCGCAAATGCTGGGAGGTGCTTGACCTGGGAAGCAGCAACGGAACGGCAGTCGCGCACCTCGAGAGCGTCGCCGACGGACGCGACGAGAGCTTCTCCCCCGCCACACTGGCGGACGACCCCGAGACCGGCGAGCCGCTCTCCAACGGCGACGCCCTCCTCCTCGCCCCCACCCGCTATATCGGAGGCGATCTCGGGCCGAGCAGCACCGGCGCCGCCTATCGGTTCGTCATGCTGTAGGAGAGTACGGCGCATATCGAGCGCCCGCTTCGCCACGCGACGATGCAAACCGCGATCCGCTTCGCGAGGCGTCGCCGCGCGCATCGCGGTGCGGCGAAGTGACGACGAGGCGGTTTCCGAATCTCTTCGCGAAACCGCCTCGCTGGCAGATGCTGCGTAGGACCCGGCTTACGCCTTCTCGATCAGGCACGCCTTCCGCACGCAGCGGTCCAAGCTACCGCGCACCGTCTGGTAATCGTAGCGCGGTTCGCCTCGCTCGATGACATCGACGATCTCCGCTATCTTGGCCTCGGGATAGAAGCGCCAGCCGCTCACCTCATCGCGCGCACGCGTGATGTTGATCGGGCACAGGACATGCACGCCGGCGGGAATTTCCCCGCGCGCGCCCGAGAGCTTCGACTTCACGTTGTCCAAACCGCGCTCGGAATCCAGATACGACCAGAGGCGGTAATCCTTGCCGCCAAGCTTCAGGAACACATCGGTGTGCTCGGCGATGTCGGCGTCCACATCCGCCGTGCGCGCGTCGGCGGTGAGTCCACGCCGTGCGCATTCCTCGCCGACCTTCCAGCCCAAATCCATCTCGCGCAGAAACGAGGGGAACGCGCGCAGCGCACGCGCGACCTCGCCCGCCACCTCGGAGTCGGGGCGGTTCGCCCGCGAACGCAAAGCAACTTCGGCCACATATGAAGCCGGCGTCAGGAACACCTCGATCAGATCGTCGACGACACCCGAGAACCGCACCGTGGTACGCCCCTCGTCGATACGGGGAAGACCTTGGCACGAATCGCCCGTCATCGGCTTATCGGCGATGTTCAGCTTCCTCAGAACCTCTTCGACGAAAGCAAGCGCACGCGGGTCTTCCGCCACCTTCCTATAATCGGCAATTCCTTCGGCATAGGTCTTCTTCGCCCACGCCTTTGTGAAATTCCTCACGTTCTTATACGTCGTCATTCGCCCTCCCTTTGCAAACGCAAACCGATCCTCCGCCAAACAATGCGCAAACCCGACACGTAGCCAAAACTTCTCTGCGCAAAACCTCGCGCAAACCTTGCACGAACTAAACGCCGCCCTTCTCCGGGCGAACACGCCGTTGAAGATCCCGACGGCGAGGCAGCCGGCCCCTACGGCCAACGCGTGCTAGCCGCGATCGCGCTCCCGCAGCACGTCGCGCACCCGCTCGGCGATGGCGCGGATCACGGGAACCGTCACGGAGTTGCCCAGCTGCTTGTACAGGTGCGTGTCGGCAAGGGGCAGCCGGAACGTGTCGGGGTAGCCCTGCAGGCGCGCCCACTCGCGCGGGGTCATCTTGCGGATGTCGCAGTCGTTGAGCGGCCCCCTCACGTTGGTGGTCGGCGTCATGGAGTGCTCGCGCGCGTCGACGATCAGGTTGCGCTCGCGCCCCATGCCCCCGCACACGATGGCGCCCGCCACCTCGTCCAGGCCGCGCACCACGTAGCCGAAGCCGTTGCCCGCCGCCTCGTGGCGCGCCCGATGGCGCTCGAGCGTTGCCAGGTAGGTCTCGGACAGGTAGTAGCGCGCGGGCACCGGGGCCTCGTCCATGATATCGCGGATGACGCACGGGGAGCCCGCGCCCTCGGGAAATTCGAACTCCTCGGGCGCGACTTCCTCGCGAAACGCCACGATGTAGATGCGCTCGCGGTTCTGCGGCACGCCGAAGTCACGCGAGTTGAGGATCCGGTGGAACACCTTGTAGCCCATCTGCTCGAGCGTGCCCACGATCACCGCGAAGGTCTTGCCCTTCTTGTGAATGGGCAGGCCCTTGACGTTCTCGCAGAAGATCACCTTGGGGCGCCGCGCCTCGCAGATGCGCGCCAGGTCGAAGAACAGCGTGCCGCGCGCCATGCCCTTGTAGTCGTCGTCGAAGCCCTGCCGCTTGCCCGCCAGCGAGAACGCCTGGCACGGAAAGCCCGCCAGGCAGATGTCGAACTCGGGAACGGCCGCCTCGGGGATCTTCGTGATATCGCCCGCTATCTGCGCGGGCTCGGAGAAGTTGGCCCGGTAGGTCTTCACGGCGTTGTCGTCGAACTCGCTGACGAACACCGTCTCGATATCGTCTCCGAAAGCCTGCTCGAAGCCGAGGCGGATGCCGCCGATGCCGGCGAACAGATCGATGGACTTATACACTTCATCTCCTGTTATCGATAGCGTTTTCGCGCAGGCCGAAGCAAACGCCCCGTGGCATCAGACGCCCTGCGGCGCGCGAGAACGCGAAGTTCATTCACTGCAAAGAAGGAAAAGTTTAGCACGCGCAAGGCGGTGCTCGTAAAAAACGGGCCGGCGGGCTCGAGTCGCCTCGCGCCCGCCGGCCCGCCATACGTCAGTCGATCACGAGCCTGCGCAGGTCGATTCCAAGATCTTCCGCCTTGCGGCATAGCTCATAGCCGTCCATGCGCTCGATGTCCGCCACGTCGAGCAGCGCCGCGGGGAAGCCGCCGAACATGGCGGTCCCGCAGTAGTCGAGAAGGTACGCGCGCAAAGCGTCGATGTCGATGGTCGCCATCTCGACCCCCTCCGCTAACGCAGCGTGATACCTTCGGGAAGCTCGATGCTCGAAAGATCGAACTCGTCATCGTCTTCATCGACAACCGCCTCGGCGACGGCAGGCGCCGCCTCCTCGAGCTTTCCGAACAGCGCGTCGAACGCGTCGAAGCTCGCGCGCGGCACGGCGAACACAACGCGACCAAGCGCGCCCGGATGCTCGTCGATCCACGCCTTGAACAAGCCCGCCACATGTTCGGCGCTCCAGCCCAAGCGCCCACAGCCGAACGCGCCCACGATAAGCGTCTCGCACTCGTTCGCGACGGCGATGTTCATGAACGCCTCGATACGCTGAGCCAAGGCATTGTCGCACTCGCGCTCCGAGCGATGGTTCTCCAGGGCACGCGCGCGCAACGGCTCGGCGATGGCGATGACGTCCGCCTTGCGCACGGCCCCCTGAGAGAACGCGACATCGGGCAGATACGCGGCACGATCCGTGAACAGCTGGCCGCGGCGGTAATCGCGGTTGGCGTCGTGGAAGGTTTCCTTGACGCCGCAGAGCACCTGATACAAGTTGCTTTGCGAACAGAGGATCTGCTCGGGACCGAACGAGCCGTCCTCGTAGGCGCCGCCCGGACGCGTGAACGAGGCGGGGTCGATAAGCACGGTCTTGCCCTTGCCGAAACGGTACAACGCCTCAGGCGCGAACGCGCGCGTCACCACGGCCTCGGTGGCCTCATGCGCGGGCTCAGGCAGCACGAGCGCACGTCCCTCGCCCTCGTCGTACACGCGAGCCGCCTCGACAGTTGCCGCCGTCTCGCTCGCAAACGCGCCCCTCATCAGCGCATTGTGCTTCGCGGCCTGAGCAGCGCGCTCTTCCTTTTCCGCCATGCCAACCTCCGATCACCCCGTGTACGGGGAAACGAGCACGCCCCATCGCGAAAACAGCAAATGTCCTCAGCGGCGCAAACGGGGATCTCTGCCCCTTTTGACCTGCGGGGACGCGGACGCACGATTCCAATGCGCCCCATGATAGCAAAAGCCCCCGGCGAATCGCCGAGGGCTGAAAAGCTACCGAGAAGAAGCGCTTCGGCTACATATACACGCGATCGAGATCGGCAGGGTTGACACGCACCTCGACGTGAAAGTCGTCGTACGCGCTGGGAATGTCGTAAATCACGCCCTTCTTCAGCCCTTCGAGGATAACGTCTTTATTCCGCATGAACTCCGAAAAGCCGTCTTGGTAATACACTTCAGGATGCACCGAGATATCCGTCGTCACGCGCTCCTCCAAGCGGCTGAGCTTCGCGGGCGAATCCTCGCGGTACACCTCCTCCTCGTAAACAGACACGCGCGGCTTCGAAACGACGATGCCGTCAGCCAAGCCCGAGCACTGCGCATTGATGACCAGCGTATTCGGGGCTACCGATTCGTCCGCTACGATCTCGCTCGAGCAACCTCCGCCGTAGACGGTCGAGACGAACACGTCGCCCTCTTCCCCCACTTCGACCGTCTCCGATGCGGTGATAGCCTGATCGAATCCCGATATCGGAAGCTCTTCGTACCGAAGCGAAGAATACTCGCCGAACGCCACGCCCGCGCCCACGCCCGCCAAAAGCGCTCCTGCGCATACGATCGCCAAAGCCGCCTTTACCGTCCTATTCATAAAACGCCCCCTTGCCGCGTACTTGAGAAACCGCGCCCATCGGCGCCGTCGAGAACCGACCGCCGTCGAAGCCACGCGGATCGAAGCCCGTGCGCATCACCGCCCCACGCGCTCGCGCCTCTTCGCCGCGGAACCCGGAAAACGCCAGCGGAGCCGTCGTGCCCGAGCCGCCCGTATCGCGACCGGAGCCCGGGCGCACGCCTTGCACCGAATCTCGACCTTGCGTGGAGGCATCGCCTCCGGATCCAACCGAGCCGATCGCCGCACGACCGTCCGTCGAGGAAGGTCCGCTCGAGCTGCTGCTTAACCCCGAAGCATCAGATGCAGCCGCCTTGCAAGCCATCGCATCATCCGCGTGCTTTCGCATGATCAAGCGCGACAGGAGAAACGAGATTGCCGCAAACGCCATGCTGCAGCCCGCCGCGGCGACGGTAAGGCCAGCGACGGGATATCCCTGGACGAGAAACACCACGCCCAGTCCTAGGCAGAACAAGCTGACCAGGGCCATAAAGCCGCCCGACGCCATCAGGCATGCGACGGCGAAGTTCCAACACCAACGCGCCGCCGTCTTGGCGACGTTCCAGCAAACACCGCCGAAGGAACGCGCCATGCCGCCCACCTCCGCAATCATCCCGCGCGAAGTCCCCGAAGCGGCCGCAGCCCGGGACTCCGAACCGTCGCGATCTGCCTCCACGCCGGATGCGGCCGCCTCCGCTCGCGCCTCCGCGCGAGCCGCGCTCGCCTGCGAAACGGCCTCCTTCGCACGGTCCGAGAACTTGCCTGCCGCGCCCGTGACCGCGCTCGCCATCTTCCGAGCGCCGCGCTTCGTCGCGTCGACAGCACGACCCGCCGCCTGAGCCCCGCCGCGAACCGCATCGTCGAGGCGGTCGCCCGCGGTCGGCGAGGCGGTCGCCGCAGCTTCGACGGCATCCTCTTGATCGAACGGAGCTTTTACGTGGTAGGCGTTCAGGACTTCACGCACGAACTCGTTGAAGTCGCCGAAATCCTCGATGGCTTCGGCCTCCGTCATGCCGCCGGACACTTTCATGTCGATATGCTGGGAATATTCGTCGATGATGTCTTTTTGTTCGTCGTCGTCGAGCATACCGATGTTTTTCTGCAATTGAACGAGAAACGTGGCTTTATCCATCGTCGTGCTCCTTCAAAAATCTGCTGACACTTTCCTGAAACTCCCACCAATCCCGCTTGAGCTCGTCCGCGCGAACGATGCCGGAAGCCGTGAGGTGATAGTACTTTCGCGGCGGCCCCTCCATCGATTCACGAAGATACGTTTCAAAATACCTTTCGTTGGTCAAACGCTTGAGCAGCGGGTAGATGGAGCCCTCCTTGACGTCGATGGTTCCGGAAATCTCCTCCACCAACTCGTAACCGTACATATCGCGCGCGCGAACCGCTTCGAGAACCATCAGCTCGAGCACGCCTTTCTTGAACTGCACGTTCATAGGGGCATCCACCTCCTTTCACGTTTCGAATATTATGCCTAGTACCTTGCATTGTCAAGTACCTAGGAATGCAGTGTATCGCGATCGATCTGCAATGGGAAGGGGTGTGGGACGAGGCAGCGACGAGCGGCGTGTACCTCACCGCCCATTCACATGCGCGAATCCGAGACCGGCGGGCGCCCACGCGCTAACATGCTCAAATCGAAGCCCCTCATGCGCCATATTGCCCGACTTGTATGGTTTTAAAGCGCTCACGACCCCAATATGACGCACGTTGCGCCCCACTTGCATAGCATATGGGTAGCATTTCGGAAGCACGTGCCCCCTATACGCCGAACCGACCATACAAATCGGTTCATCTCGCACCAAGACGCGCCCTTTTTCCGCGCATCAGATAAAAAAACCCGATCGATCGGCCGCGCAACCGTGCAGCTGCGCAGCCGCGCAATCAACCAGCCGCGCAAATCCAAACGCGAGACTCCCCGTCAAGCGCACACGATAGGCTAGACGCGTTGCGGTATGCTTGCCTCGAACGCCACCGCAGCGAAAGAGGATGCCATGACGCGCAGCGAAGACACGAAATGGGAGATGATCCTATCGGCCCTAGCCGCCGAGTCGAGCGGAAAGAGCCCGCGGCTCTTCTCGTCACGCCGCACGCTTTTCGGCATTCCCTCGGCTCTGGACGAGGAGATGGCGAAGCTCGATGAAGCGAACGCTGCAAAAGCACGCGAGCAGCGCGTCGCCGCAGCTCGACAGCAAGTCGACGAATCTGCATCCGCAAGCGCGCCCGAAAGGCAAGGCGCCCCAAACGGAATCGCGTCAACCCGCCGCGCGAAAGCACATGCCGCGATAAACGCCTCGAGCCGCGCTCGACGCACCGCCGCGCATGTGGTGCATCCGCTCGAGCCCGTATTCGACCGGCATGCGCGCGTGTTTCTGCTAGGCACCATGCCTTCGCCCAAGTCGCGAGAAGCCGGCTTCTACTACGGGCACCCGCAAAACCGTTTCTGGAAAGTGATGGCGGCACTGTTCAACGCCCCCGTCCCCAAGACGACGCAAGACAAAACAGGCCTTCTGCACGAGCACGGTATCGCGCTATGGGATGTTCTGGCCGAATGCACCATCGAGGGAGCAAGCGACGGCACCATCGCCGAGTGCGTCCCAAACGACATCGCGTGGCTTTTGGGAAAGGCGCCCGTCGATGCGGTGTTTTGCACGGGCGCGAAAGCGACCGAGCTCTACCGAAAATACTGCGAGCCCGCCACGCATATGCCGTGCACGCAGCTGCCCTCCACCAGTCCGGCAAACGCCGCCGCCTCCCTCGACAAGCTCATCGAGGCATATCGGGTCATACTGCCGCATTGCCGATAAGATCTCAGCTACAGCGTGGGAATCATATTACGCACCGTGCGCGCAGGCTTGCCGTCTTCCATGCCAAAGCGTCCGCCCATCGCTCCAAACACCTCAACGAATGCGGGAGAAGCATCGTTTCTCCACATGGCGCTAACGTGAAAGCACGTATCACGACCCTCTATAGGAACCAACTCGACATTGCAGTCGCGACACATCGCATGATGCCCCGCCACCAAGGAAACCCCGAACCCATGCGATATCTGCAGCATCAACGTGCGCATGTCCCGATAGTACAAAGAAATGTTCAGCCCTTCATCGCTGCCGAGGATTTCCGCAAACAAGGCATGTGATGCCATGACGACGCTCTTATCGGGCCAGATGAGATTATCAAGGGAGCGAATCTCGTCCACAGTGATCGAATCACGCTTCGCCAACGCATCCCCTGCGGGAACGGCAAGGTAATAGCAGTCATCATACAAATCGAACGAATCGTAATGAGCTCGCTCTTCGGGGTCGATATCCATGGTCAAAGCAACGTCGATGCTACGCTCCATCAACGCCCGCATCAGGTGCCCGTATTCAAGGGAAGTGAATTCAGGGCTAAAGCCGGGAACCTCCTCGGCGAACCACTTCATCAAAGCGGGGATCAGGTTAGAGGTGGCATCGTACAAATACCCGACGCGCAGTGGCGCCTTCGTGGTCGAACGCACGTCCATGATGCGCGCCATCGCCGCATCAGCAGCACCCACCAAGTGCTTCGCATCTTCGTAAAACGTCTCGCCTTCCGCAGTGAGCATCATGCGACGGCTCGTGCGCTCGAACAACCTGCATCCCAGCTCGTGTTCGAGCGCAGCGATGTGACGGCTGAGGGTCGATTGGGTGATGAACAGGCGTTTCGCCGTTGTGCTGAAATTCAAATTCTCCGCCAGCGAAACAAATTCACGCAATACGGCAATTTCCATCTGATCCCCCTCATCAACCCGCCCTTACGCACGGCAGACCCCAGCAGCGCATCCGGGCACGCAGCGCCACGTTGCACCCCGACATGACAAGCCAGCCGGGCTGAACCTGGCTGGCTTGTCATTAGGACACTATGTATACATCTACGAAGGGGAGCTTTGCAACTCCTTTCGATCAGGTCGGCAGTGCGTTACAACCCTATGACCACGGCAAGCAAGAAGCACCACAGAACATCGAACAGCACGAACACGACGGACAAAAGCCAGCCGCCCTTCGCAGTCTCTCCGAACGTGTACCACCCCGTGTCATACGTCATGTTCATCGCCGGGCACAACGGCACAAGGAAGCTGCCGGCGATAATAGAGATCAGCATGAAGGTGGGGACGAACGGATCGACGCCGATGGTGACCGCATACGTAATCAGCGGCGGAAGCAAAATAGCGACCCATGCAGGAGAGATCGGGCACAGCGTATGCAGCAAGTACAAAACAACGCCGATAAGCAGGAACGATACAAGGACGGGGATGTCCATAATGCCGGAGTTCAGGAACAGCGTCGCGATAAAATCAGCAGCTCCCGTCGACTGAATAGCAGCGCCGATGGACAAGATGCCGCCGAAGAACAGGAACAAATTCCACGAAGCCATGCTTTCGAATTCTTTCCACGTGCAAATGTTCATGCCGGGAATGAACATGAGGATCATGCCGAGAAGAGCCACGGAAGTGGAATTGAAAATGGGAAACCAGTTTCCAAGAATCCAGAGGACGGGAAGGCCTACGACCAGCACGAGGCACTTGTAATCATGAGTGGTGAATTTACCCGTTTTGAATTGGTTTTCCATCAGCTCGTCGATCTTCTCCTGAGTAATCTCCTCAGGCGGGAACGCCTTGATAAGGCCAAGCCACGCGACGATGACGCTTACCGCAAACACGGGAACGCCGTACGCCATCCACTTCAGGAAGTTGATCTCCTGGCCGGTAGCAGAAGTGAGCAGACCCGCGCCGAGTACATTGAGAGAATGGCCGATGGGAGTCGCGAAGCCGCCGAGTAGAGCCGCAAAAGACACGCCGAGCAACAAGCACTTGCCGATATTCGACTTTCCTTTGACGGCGCCGACGATGGCGAGCATGGGCAGCACGAACGACAAAGACAGCGCCACAGCACCCGTATCGGTCATGATGAACGAGATAAGGCCCGTCACCATCATGATGGCGAGAATGAGTTTCCTCGAGTCAGCGCCCGCAAGAAGGATGAACTTCTTGGTAATGCGCGTTCCCAGCGAGCTCATCTGCATGAGCGCCGTCATGCAATACACGCCCAAGATGAACCACGTCGTAGTAGTCGTATAGCCTGAAAACGCCTTGCCGAACTCGGGAACGACACCCGACACGAACAGAGCCAAACAAGCCAAAAGGCCGACGACGCCCGTTGCCATGGTCCCGCAGAACCACATGCACACGGCGGACAGCAAAATGCCGATTGCCGTGATTCCCTCATGAGTGAGCATCTCGTTTCCGGGAATGCCATACGAAACAACAAACACCACAATAGCCAGCACCAAACCGACAAGCTGTTTCGTCGTGAAGGCCCGCGCCTTCTCTTTAATCGCTTCAGTCACTTCTATCTCCTTCCTTTTCTTCCATCTCAATTACTCATCCGTCTTCGCGAAGCTGCGCCCCCCAGAAGACGTGACTAATCTGAAAACGCCTAACGCGCACGACGTCGACGACCTTCGGCTTACGCCACCCCCAAAACGTAGCCCAGCAAATAAACCCATAAGACCGCCGCTATGATAAGAACAATCGAGGGGGCCGCACCCGACTTCAACGTGTCCTTAAAGCCATACCACCCCGTGTCATACGTCATATTCATCGCCGGGCACAGGGGCACCAGATAACTGCCTGCGATCAAGCACACGATCAAAAACGTAGGGCCGATGCTCGCGATGCCCATCGTCTGAGCGAAGACGATCAACGGAGGCAGGAAGATGGTGCACCACGCTGGCGAAATGGGACATAGCGTGTGGATCAGATACAAGAACACGCCTATGACCAGCAGCGAGAGCAGAACGGGAAGTCCCAAGATCCCCGAGCTCAAAAACGCATTGGCGATAAACACCGCCGCGCCCGTCGACTGAATCGCTCCGCCGATGGAGAGCACGCCGCCGAAGAACAAAAAGAGATTCCAGCTTGCCAGGCTCTCGAAATCCTTCCAGCTCACGATGTTCATGCCGGGCACGAAGAGCAAAACCATTCCCAACAAGGCAACGGATGTCGCGTTAAACAGAGGAATCCAGTTGCCCGCAATCCACAGAACGGGAAGAGCGATCATCAAAACGAGGCACTTATAATCCTGCGCAGTGAATTTCCCCGTCTTGAACTGAGACTCCATGAGATCGTCGACGGCGTCCTTCGTGATGCTCTCGGGAGGAAACGCCTTCACGAGCGCAAACCAAGCCACAGGCAGGGTCACCAAAGCCACCGGCACGCCGTACGCCATCCAGCTGAGGTAGCTCACAGTCTCTCCCGTCGTCTGCTCGAGCAGACCAAGCGACAAGACATTGAGAGAATGCCCGCACGGCGTGGTGAAACCGCCGATAAGAGCGCCGAGGGAAACGCCTATAAGCAAGCACTTCCCAAGGTTCGACAGCCCCCGCTTCGCCCCTATTAAGTCTAGCAGCGGCAAGACGAAGCTCATCGATAAGGCAACCGCGCCCGTATCGGTCATGATCGACGACATGAGCGCCGTGGCGAACATGATAGCGAACACGAGCTTCTTCGAATTCGCACCCGCCCATAATATGAACCTCTTCGTAACACGCACGCCGAGCGAGCTTCGCTGCATTAGGGCTGTCATGCAGTAAACCGCAAGAACAAACCACGCCGTAGTCGTCGTGTAGCCCGAAAACGCATCGGAAAACTGCGGGCGCACGCCAAGCACGAACAAGAGCAAGCACCCTAAAAGCCCTACGACCCCCGTCGGCATCGTCCCGCAAAACCACATGAACACCGCGCCGAGCAAAATTCCACACGCGACAAGCGCTTCATGCGTCAGAGCCTCTGTACCTGGCAGAAAATACGCAACGGCAACGGACGCAACGGCCAGCGCCAGACCGACCGCCTGCTTCGTCGTATACGGACGCGAGGACGCGCCCGCCGTACTTGACCGCATTGTTCCCATGATCCCCTCGCCAACTTCCTCGTAAAGCGGGGCTCGCCACGCAAGCCCCGCCCCCACGCATCGTTCTTCGCGCCAACCTCTATTGCAGCAAATCCACGTTCTATTTCGCGAGCTGTGGCGAGCGGAGGGGCGCTCGCCCATGATCCGTTTCCCCTTAGATCACCCGCATCGCGACGGCGGAATCATACTGGCTCGGCAACGCAAAGCCCAGCGGCTCGTCGAGCTAACGGACGCCCGGCGCCCCCGGCGCGCCGGGGGCCTTCGGAGCCCCGGGCGCACCTGGAACCGAAGGCATACCAGGAGCCCCCACAGCGGCGCGCGCGCCGCATTTCGGGCACTCCTGCATCGTCGGAAGCACCACAGCCCCGCACTTCGGGCACTTCGCAGGGCCCCCGTTGTCCAATGCCGCAGGTCTGAAACACATTCTCGAAAACCTCTCTTTCCTCGGTTATATCGAGCCCGGCGCCTGTCCGAAAACCACGCCGAGCCCGATGAGATTACAGCGCGTACAAAAGCTGCTTGGGCTTTTTCGCCAGATCTACGGCGAGGTCTTCGATCTCGCCGATACGAAGCACGTCGGCCTGGCAATGATGCACGCACATCGGCAGCCCGTCATGAGCCGCTGTTCCCGCGCACAAGTCGCACACATCGGTAAACACCGGCAAATAGGCGTCCTGCCATTTCTTCGGCGTTATCTCCCATGCGCCCTCATGATGGACCACGACGCCCGCTCGATCGTTGGGCAAATCGTGCGATGTCGCGCACGCGATCTCGCACGTATGACAGCCCGTGCAAAACTCGTAATCAACCAAAATTCCCTTAGCCATGACCGCTACTCCTCGATCTTGTCGATGGTGACCAACATGTTCTTGTAATCGCACCCGAAGCCAGACTTGCCTTGATCGAACTTGAAGAGCATGTTGCAGTTGTATTCAAGCGCCCCGAATAAGCCATCTTCCTCGGAACGGCCCTCGGCCTCAGGGAACCACCATCCGTGGTCAGTGCTCGCGATGCCGGGCGCCATAGTGGAATCGAGCACGACCTTGCGTTTGCACTTTCCGTACTGATTCCTCAAAATCACCCAATCGCCGGTCTTGATATCGAACTTCTCGGCAATGTCGAGAGGCACGAGAACCGTCGGCTCTGGATGCAGCGCGCGCATTCGGGGAATCTGACGATGCTCGGAATGGAACAGCGACCAGTTGCGCGAGCCGGTCGTGAGAACAACCGGGTACTCGGCGTATTCCTCCGGCGTGCGATAAGGGCTGTGCGAGGGCTCTTCGTAAACCGGCAGCGGATCAAGACCGTACCCGCTGTACAGCGAGCACCACAGCTCGATTCGCCCCGTCCTCGTGTTGAAGCCGGGCTTGCCGTCGGCGCGCAGCTTGCCAGTCTTGTATTTGTGGTATTCGAAAGGCAGGTACACAGGCGCCTTCTCGCGAACCTGCTCGAAGCTCATACCCGTTTCCGCGAAAATGCTCGAGAACATGTCTTCTTCGTTATCCCACGGATACGCTTCGGGATTGAAACGCTTGCCCAGCTCGCGATTGACCTGCATGTCGGAGCGCACATCGATGCCCTCGGAGCGACGATCAACCGCGCGGTTGATCGTCTCGGCACGCTGAACGCCGTCGCCGATGCGAATGCCCTGACGCTCCACAAACGAGGCAGCGGGAAGCACGACGTCGGCGAGCTCCATGATGGTCGGAGTCATGAACATGTCGATGGCGGCGACGAACTCAAGCTTATGGAACGCCTCGATGAGATACTCAGGATCGGGCGCGGTATTGACCAAGAAGTTCGTCGTCTGAATCCACGCGCCCTTCATCGGGTGATCGCGTCCGATTTCATCTTTCCCGGTCATGATGCAGTGGTAGACCTCGTCTGCATCAGCCTTGGAATACGCATCCGCGACCATCGGAAACTTGGAGTCACCTATGCGATTCGCGCGTTTCTCAGGGTCGAGCAGCTCGCGTCCCCAGCCGTTGAAGTACATGAGGATGTAGTCGGGGCAGATCATACCGCCAGGGTTGTCGATATTGGCGGTAATGGCCTGAATGCAGGTAATCGCATGACCCGCCGCCACTGCGTTCTTCTGCATATCGACGGCAACGCCCCACTGGAACACGCAGCCGTCTGCCGCCGCGATCAGACGCGCCGCCTCACGAATATCGTCAGCCTCAACCCAACACACCTCAGCCACACGCTCGGGAGTCCATTCCTGAACATGCTCTTTAAGCTCGTCGAAGCCATACGTCCAGCAGTCGACGAACTCGTGGTCGTACAAGTTCTCGTTGATGATGACGTTCAGCATGCCCAAAGCCATCGCCGCGTCGGTTCCTGGTCGAATAGGCAAGTGCACCTCAGCTTTGTTGGCCAACCAAATGCGCTTGGGATCGACCGTGATGATCTTGCTTCCGCGCTTCATGCAGTCGACGACCCAATGCCCGTACAAGCCGTCCGAATTTGACTTGATGGGGTTATTGCCCCACACGACGATGAGCTCAGGGACCTTCCATTCGGGGTTGTCGTAGCGATCGAGGAACTGCTGCGAGTAGTCGCCGACCCAAAACGATCCGGTCACGCACATGGCTCCCGCAACGCGGGGGCCATAGCAGGAATTACCCGACATGCCGAACACGTTGTTCGGGCTTCCAAACGACCACGCGAAACGCGTGATCCACGGCGCGATGTCGCGGCCGGTCCCCTGGAAAAACGCGACGCTCTCAGGCCCGAACTCTTTGCGGAAGCCGTCGAACTTCTCGAAGATCAGATCGTACGCCTCGTCCCACGTAATGGGCTCCCACTCGTCCTTGCCGCGTTTGGAGGGATCGCGTTTCATCGGCGTAGTCAAACGATCCTTGTGGTAGACAGCCTCCATAGCGTCCAAGCAACGAACGCACAGACGACCTTTGTTGAACGGATTCTCGGGGTCTCCTTCAACCTTGACGAGCTTTCCGTCTTTATCGGTATAAAGAAGAACGCCGCAACCCAAATGGCAGCCCGGACCCGACCATGCGCTTCCGCGTGTGCAGGTAAGCCCGTCTTCCGTCTCGTACCGCCACGGCTTCTCATGCTCGAGCGTCATGTACTCCTTAGCCATACCTTCTCTCCTCTCCTTCTCCTCAAAACCCAAATCTCAAACCCCTTGCCGGCGTCTCTCTATTCACCGGCAACCGAAGATTCGTCTGCATCGCAAGATGAGCTCCCCGGCGTTTTCGGAAGCGGCCTTCCGCACGCTTCGCATCTCCTTGCATCCGGGGGGTTGCGGTGCTCGCATATGGGGCACATGCCCTCGGGATTGGGTTCACGCGTGGTACCCGAGCATTTTCCGCAATTCATGCAGCAGTAGCACACGTCTCACCCTCCCCTCGTCATGGCCGCGAGCAACTCATCGGCGTTCGCTCGATGCGTGTTCAACTATAGGAAAGGCGGAATGGATTGAATTTTGCACTTGCTGCATAGCCGGACCGAATGTCTCATCGTTGCGCAATTCGCTTTCGCTATGCGGGAAATGCATAAGCCGCACAACGTTTCATCGCCATCAGTCGGGTAAAATGCCCGCTGATATTCCAATGCGTCCACCTGCCTCGAAAAGGTCAACGGATGCGCAACTGAGCCCGGCAGCTGCACGCCCCGTCGCCGGTAGCTCTCTATCGAATGTTCGATCCGCCGCTAGAGGACAAGCAAGCCCCAAGGAGACCAGCCATGACGCCAGAGCTTTTCTCTTGCATACTCGTCGGAATCCTGCTTATCGCCGTTGCCGGCAACGTGATAGTCAACAAAAGGAAGGGCGCGATCCGAGATCGCCCGCAATCTGTCACCATGGAAGCCCGCCGGCAGATAAATGAATATGTCGGAAGCGATCCCGATAGCAGGTTTATCCGAGAACTTGATCTCGCCCCGCTCAAAATCCTTTCCGACGAGCTCAGCTCCTCGAAAAAGCAACGACGCAAGCACAAAAAATAGACCCCTCGCACGCAACACAGCCGCCGCCCCTGTCCATTTTGCGATACACGCGAGCTCCCTTCGTCGACGTAGAATCTCATTGAAACCCAGACGAAGGAGACCAGCATGTGCGCATACGAGCAGAACATCGTCATCGATCTTGAACTCAATCCCACGCCCCGAAAAGTCGGGCGCGGCTTGCGCTTCGAGATCATCGAAATCGGCGCCGTGAAGCTCGACGCCCAGGGCAACGCCAAAGGGGAGTTCAGCTGCTTGGTCAAACCGCAGTACTCGCGGTTCGTCAGAAAGAACATCATCGCTCTTACGGGCATCAAAACCTGCGATGTCAGCCAAGCCCCTATGCTCGAAGAGGCTATCGCATCGCTCGCACGGTGGATCGGCGACGCGTCTTCGCGCATCGTGGCCTGGAGCAAAAATGACCAGCGCCAAATCAAAAGGGAATGCGCTCACAAGAGCATCGAGGTCCCACCGCAACTGCGTCGCTGGCTCGACTTGCAGGCGGTTTACCCGCGCGTCATGAACGTCGGCAACGGCCGGCAGATGAAATTGTCCACCGCAGCAGACTGGTACGGCGCGGAGCTCGATCAAAGCAGCGCCCACCGCGCGCTCTACGATGCGAAAGTTACTTCCGAACTGCTACGTCAGCTTCTCACCGGCGCCTACCAACAGCAAAAAGTCGCCCTCGACTCCGCCATGGCGAACAGTGCGGAATCGGGCCCGCGCCTGTCCGCCAGCCTCGGCGACGCATGCGCGGGCCTTGCCGCCTTAAAGCAGCAACTCCTCGCGCAGGGTGCCGCCGCCTAAGTCGCGCATCGAGAATCGAGGCGAGGGCGGTGCGCCCCCGCGCGCCCATCGGTACCCCGCTCGGTGCCGAAGCGCAGGGCGCCGCAGGCGGAGACGCAACCGATTGACGTACGCATCGCAAACTACAGGCACAACCGCAGCAAACGAACACGAAGGCGCCGCCTGGACCCTCCAGACGGCGCCTTCCCCAAACGTTATCGCGAACCGCCGCTCGCTTCGCGCACCGCCGAACGCAGAGCGCGTGCGCCGAGCACTTCGCCGGCCGCTACTCCTCGTCGAACATGTCCTTGCTCAAACCGCACACCGGGCACACCCAATCCTCGGGAATGTCCTCCCACTTCGTGCCGAGAGCAATGCCAGAATCGGGATCGCCCAGCTCTTCGTCGTACACATATCCGCACGGGCACACATACTTCTTCATGGAAGCCTCCTATCGCTTCGGTAAGACGTTCGCCTTAGCGCACACTCTAACACGTGCAATCGCAGCCGGGAAACGAGCCTCCCGAATGTTTACAACCAGCAGAAGCTCACGCAGCCACGCCGTCCGCGCCCCATCGCGCGTCCCCGGCGACCGTACCGTCAGCGCGCGGAGAAGAACCTCAGATAGTTGCCGAATCGGCTTTCCAGCATGGCTTTGAAACAGCGCACATAGTTCAGCTGCGACGCCAGAAGAGGGCTCTCCCCGTCCAGCAGGAATCCAACGGTAACCGTCTGCGTCGGAATGACGCGCGCGAACGCAGGAGCCTCCTCCTCGGCGCCCATCACCCCCGACGCGTAGCGCGAGAACGTATCGCCGAACGTCACCGCATGCCCCGCCGCAACCATCTTCCCGATTTGCGCTGCATTTGAAGAGTGCTGAGCGATGCGCGCGGTGCAATCGGGACGGCTGGCAAACAACCGATCGACCACAAGGTTCAGCACCTGCTCGTTGTAATAGGCGATCGGATAACGCGACAGCTCTTCGACGGTGATGCTGCCGCCGCCTTCCCGTAAAAGCGACGAGTCGCCCATGGCCATAATGTCGGTCGAGAACATCGGTTCGAACCACACGCGCGCATCATCCTGGCGGAAGTCGACCAAAGCACGCTCCTCTTCGAGCAGCGCCACGAGCGCGAAAGATTCCAACCGCCCGACACGCACCGCGCTCAGCACTTCGTCTAGATCGATCTCTCGCACAACGCATTCGGAAAGCCCGCTTGAAGCCATAAGGGGCTCCAACGTGTTGAACAGCGTGTTGCAAACGTAGGGCATCGCCCTTATCTCCAATTCATCGGGTTGCGCGTACGCATTCGCGTCAAGCGCCAGACGCCCAAGCTCTTCGAGCATGTCCCTTTTCGACGCCGCGATGCGCTCAGCATGCCGCACCACGATCTCGCCGGCGCGCGTCAGCCTCACGCCTCTCCCCGAGCGTTCGAAAATCGCAACGCCCAACTCGGTTTCCAGGTTTTTCAAAGCCTTGCTCAAGCCCTGCTCCGAGACGAACACCTCATCTGCCGCACGCGAAATAGACCCGCGCCGAACGACGGCCAACACGTACTCAAGCGTCTCCACCCTCACAGCCAACACCCCCTGCGACGAGCATACACGCATCGCCGTTCCATTAACAACCTTTGGTTGTCGAATACGCTGGAAACGTTGCTGGCGAACCCTCTTCCAAGGTCGTACAGTCAAACCAGATCGGACATTTCTCCAACATCAACCGCCGTCGGCAAACGCCTGCAAACCCGACGAGCAGATTCTCATCCCCGCGCCCCTGCGCGCGGGAGCGCTCGACAAAGCGACCGCCGCAGCGTCGAGCAGCCTAGGCAATCGCGACACAGCGCCCTTCGGGGGACGGGCGCGGAGAGGAGGAGGGCGTCGAAGCATCGGCGGATCACGCGCACGTCAGGCAGATCAAGAGAGGAGAAACGATGGCAGAGAAGATCACCGGAACGGTATGCACCACCTGTCACGCACGATGCGGTGTGCTGGTTCATTCAGACGAAAACAACCAGATCACCAAAATCGAAGGCGACCCGAACATGCCGAAATCGCAAGGCACCCTGTGCGGCGCAGGCATGTCGCAACGCGAGATCCATAACAACACGAGCAACCGTCTGCTGTACCCCATGAAGCGCGTCGATTGGGATCCCAACGGCGAACGCAACCCGCAAAACCGCGGCAAGAGCGAGTTTGAGCGCATCTCGTGGGACGAGGCCCTCGACATTCTGGCAAGCGAGTGCAAACGCTTGGCGGCCGAGTACGGTCCTGAATCCATCATCACCGGCCAAGGCACCGGCCGCACCACCAACCACTGGCACATCCGTCTGAACTCCTCGCTCGGCATGGCTTCGTGGGGCCTTGTTCCCACCCATGTGTGCCTGATGCCGCACATCGTGCCCTTCGCCTTCACCATGGGCCAAACCTCCGGCGGCGCGGGCGACATCTTCGGCGCGAAGACCATCGTCTTATGGGGCCAGAACCCCTCGATGGAGCGCGCGTGGGCCAAGGTGGTCTACGACAAGCAGGCCAACGACGAGGACTTCAAACTGATCGTCATCGACCTGCGCTTCCACGACATGGCAAAGCACGCCGACCTGGCCATCCAGCCGCGCCCCGGCACCGACGGCGCTATCGCGCTTTCGGTCATCCACGAGATCATCGAGAACGGCTGGTACGACAAAGAGTGGGTGGAGAACTGGACGTACGGCTTCGACGCATTGGCCGAGCGCGTGAAGGACATGACGCCGGAATGGGCCGCCGAGCTGGCCTGGATCGAACCCGATGAGATCCGCGAGCTGGCGCGCATCCTGGGAACGAACGGCCCCGTGAGCATGTGCGTGGGACTCGGACCCGGCTGCATGCACACCAACGCCATCCAAAGCGGACGGGCCATCGCGTGCCTGAACGGCCTTCTGGGCTACATCGACGTCGAAGGCGGCATGCAGTTCCCGCAGGCAATCGACGTCATGCTCGACGACAAGATCACGTTATGGGACGGCATCGATCCGAGCAGCCCCGACGTGTTCACCTACGGCGGCGAGAAACACCCGCTGTACAAAGCATTCGGCCGTTCGAACGACCCCAACACCGTGTTCAAGGCCATGATCACCGGCGAGCCGCGCCCCGTGAAGGCGTTCATCGCCATCGCCAACGACCCGCTTCTGTGCTATGAAGACGCCAACCTCACCTACAAGGCCCTGACCTCGCCCAACCTGGAGTTCGTGGCTTCGAAGGACTTCTACATGTCGCCTTCCACCAAGCTTGCCGACCTCATCTTCCCGTCGGCGGACTGGTCCGAGCGCTGCACGTACGACGAAGAGCTCGACGGCAACATGCTGTTCACCTTCGACCAGGCAGTCGAAGCTCCCGGCGAGTGCAAAGACGACTGGTGGTTCTTCCTGCAGTGGGGCAAGCGCATCAAGCCCGCGGACTGGCCGTGGGCAAACGAGAAGGAAATGGTGCTCTGGCGCTTCAAGACCTTCTACAACCTCGACATGACCTGGGAAGAGTTCCAGTCCGAGCCGTTCCGCAACACCGATCCCAGCATGACGGCCACAGGCGAGATCGAGCGCAAGCGCTACGAGACCGGCGGCCTGCGCCCCGACGGCAAACCCGGGTTCAACACGCCCACCGGGCGCGTGGAGTTCTGGAGCGACACCATGGCGGCGTTTGGGTACGACCCCATTCCCGACTACACCGAGCCGTTCGAGAGCCCGCTTTCCCAGCCCGAGCTGGCCAAGGAATACCCGCTCATCGCCAGCACCGGCTTCCGCGTGTACTCGTTCTTCCACTCCGCGTGGACGAACATCCCCTCGCAGCGCAAGCTGTACCCCGATCCGTTCGCGCTGATCCACCCGGACGACGCGCAAACCTACGGCATCACCGACGGCGAATGGGTGACCATTTCCTCACCGCGCGGCAAGATCATTTCGAAGGCCCTCATCACACGCGAGACGAAGAAGGGCGTAGTGTGCATCCCGCGCGCAGGCTGGCGCGACGAGTGCCCCGAGCTGGGACTTCCCGGCTACGGCTGGGACAAGGCCAACGGCAACATCTTGGTTCCCTCCGAACCCAGCGAGCCGGGCTACGGAGCCACCCCCATGCGCTCCTCGCTGTGCAAGATCGAAGCTGGAAGAGGTGATCTGTAATGAAGAAGCGCGTTGACGGCAACGGCATCGCCATGCTCATCGATCTCGACGACTGCCTCGGATGCTTCGGATGCGAGGCGGCGTGTCGAGAAACGCACCGCTACCCCTACGACGAGGACTGGATGAAGCTGATCCGCCGCGAGCCTTGGCTGGTCGACGGCAAGCTGCGTCAGTACCACGTTCCCGCGCCGGTTCTAGACAAGTGCGGAACCTGCTACGAAGCACAGGGCGGCAACCCCCTGTGCATGTCAGGCTGCCCCACCCTTGCGCTGAAAGTCGGCCCCTTCGAAGACATCGTGAAGGAATCCGAAGGACGTCACTGCGTCATCTATCGCGCATAGTCACGCAGCCCGATAATTACGGCTTAAACGACGCGGGCCGAACGCGCTCGACAAAGCCCTCGGCCCGCCCTCGTCTTGAATAAGCACGGAAAGCGCAACACGTCAACCTCTTGCGCTCAGCAGACCGACCCGCCTTTGCACTGAAGGTCGGCTCCTTCGAAAAGGCGGCGAAAAAATCCCAAATACGCCATCTTTCAAATGCAGGAGAGCGATGCGCGAGCCCGTCAGGAAAGCGCTCCGTCCATGGGCAGGGAAAAGCTCGCTGTCACGCCTCCGTAAGGATTATTCTCCAAAACAATAAAACCATCGTGAGCTTCCACGATCGACTTGCAAACGGCAAGCCCCAACCCCGATCCGCACGAACCGTCTAGAGGAAACGCATCCCCCGATTGAAGACGGCTGAGAACAGTGCCGATCTGGTCAGGAGTAAGGCCTCCTCCATTGTCGGCGACGGACACGACGAGCATCCCGAGCTTTCTGCCCGCGTTTATCGAAATAACGGCATCGGGATAAGTATGAACGATCGCGTTATCTATAAGGTTGACCAGCACCTGCTCGATCAGCCCCTTATGCAAAGGAGCGACCAGATCCTCGTCTTCGAGGGAAACCTCAATGCGATGCGAGCCGAGGGAGTTCGACACTCGCTCGACCGCATCGGCTATAAGGGCGGCGACGCGCACGGGCTTCTTGCTCAGATCACCTCCCTGATCCTGAACGCAAACGATACTCATCAGCCCGTCAACGGTTTTCATGAGACCCCGCGCATCCGATTCAACGGAATGTAGCGCATCTGCGGCTTTCTCGCCCATCGCGGCATCGTCATCAATCTTCATATGCTCGATAGTCGAAACAATATGAGCCAACGGATTTTTCATATTGCTCGAGACGCTGCGCAGCAGATTGGTCTTGAGACGTTCGTACTCGTGACGAATTCTCGAATCACGCGTCGCATCCTCGAGTTCGTTTCGCTCAAGGACCACGACGGTCTGGGCTATGGCAGAATCCAACAACATCCGATCAGAATCCTCGAGAGGACCTGCGGAGCAGTCGATGGAAACGATGCCGAAAGTGCGGGATTTCGCCTTAAGCGGCAAATACAAGAAACTGCTATCGGGATAATCCGTCTCCCCCGCTCCCGCAGGGCAACCCGCTTCGAAGCAAAGCCGAGCAGCCCGATCGCCTTCTTCGGGGAAATCAAGCGAAACGTCAACGTGTCGCTTGATCGCCAAATGTAGCGAACGCTCCACCTTCTGGCATGCATCTTCCGCTGACGATGAGTTGATCAGGCTCGATCCCATCTTGTTCAACAGGACGAGAACCCGCTCGTCATGCTCCGATCTTTCGAGTTGCTTTCTAAGGCGGACGGTAAGCGACCCGAGAATGAGCGCCACCATGACAAATACCGCACACGAGAGAAAAAACCCTGGGTCATAGGCGTGCATCTGAAAACGCGGCTCGATAAGAAGAAAATCGAAAAGAACAGGATAGGCAACGCCGAGGAAAACGCCCCAGAAAGGCGAGTTCGTCTCGATCACGATGATAACAATACCAAGCGTGAACACGAGAAAGGAATTCTCGGGCCTTACGCCGGCAAGATCGAACCCATACGCCGTGAGCATCCCGACGACCAGCAGAAGCACAGCGACGAAAGCGTGCGCCAGCGTTACTTTTCCCACAGCAAAAGAACCCTTCACGTCATCACTCATCTCAACGAGCTTCCTTTCCTCGAGAAAGGCGATCGGATATCGCAGCCCTCGCGATCGACCCCATTTTCCAAAAGCCCAAAAACACTGGAATGATCTCGAGCCTTCCAAGCAGCATGCCCGCAGACGCCGTCCAAAGAACAATCGGAGAAGAATCTGCGGTGATAAAGCCAATGCCAACCCCGACATTGCCAAGGCAAGACGCAGACTCGAACGCAGCCTCCTCGAGCGATGCGCCGGCGAGAGCGAAGACAAAGCTTACGATAACGAACATGCCGAGGTACAAAAGCGCATACGCGAACGCCGCCCAGCACTCCTCGTCCGTGCAATCGATCCTCTTCCCGAAACGGCTGATTTTACGACTGTAAATGTTGCGACGATGCCCAAAGCCATCTCGCAAGGTCCAAAAAAGACCCTTGACTATGACCACGATGCGATACATCTTGATGCCTCCGGCGGTTGAACCCGCCTCGGACCCTAAAAACATAAGCATGATAAACAGCAAAAGCACAGCGGAAGGATACGCGGCAAAAGAATCCACGGTCTGAAAGCCCGTCGTCGTGATCACCGAAACAACATGAAGCAGGGAATCAAGGCCGACGCGCCACAACGGATCTTGCGACCCATCACCGACGATGACCAATCCAACGACAAGAGAAACCGCTAGAACGACACCGTAAAACGCCTTGGTCTCCGCATGATGGAAAAACGCCTTCACATTCCCTTTGAGCAAAAGATAGAGCGCTAAGAAGTTCGTCGCTCCCAACATCATAAGCACGATGGAAACAACCTCGATGGACGCGCTTTCATACGCACCGACACTCGCGGGCTCGACGGCGAAACCACCCGTTGATACCGCCGATATGGACATGTTCACCGCATCGAAAAGAGGCATCCCGCACACAACGTAGGCGAACACGCCGACGGCGATAACGCCCATGTAGAGAGCGAGAATCATGCGAGCCGTCCCCGCAACGGACGGCAGAAGACGGTCGGTATGACCCTCGGCGTTGTAGATTCTCAAAATGCCGTTATCGCTCACAAGACTCGCCAAAACAAGAAGGAGGCCGACACCTCCGAAGAAGTGCATCATCGAACGATGCAGCAACATGAGATGCGAACACGACGCAACATCCACAATCGAAAGCCCCGTGGTGGTCAGCCCGCTCGTCGCTTCAAACACCGCCTGAGGCAACGTATAATCGCCAGTTGCTATGAAGGGCAACGCGAAAACCGCCACAGCGCAGATCCAAGAAGCGGTAATGGCAAGAGCGTCTTCGCTTTTCTTCAAGCGGCCCTTCTCAAATCCTTTGATCGACATGAAGCGAATAAGGTACCCGAGTAACATAGCTCCCACGCCGGGAAAGATAAAACAAGGCGCGAGGACGCGCTCCTCAGGAAAAAAGAGAAGCGTCAAAAGGGGAACCATGACGATCGCGCCCGCGAATATGAAGGCATAACCGACATAACCCGCACACAGTCGCATGCCCGATGCGCGCTCGACAATTGGGACACCCATCCGAAATCAGATCTCCCTGCTCACGGAGCGAGGAACTATATCGCTCGCTTTGACAGATCCGCCCGCAATCTCATCTGGACCGAAGTCGCCGCCTAAAGCGGGATATATCTCGCGTTCAACCTCCACCATGTTCTCGATAAGCGCTTCGACCGTGGATGCTTCCTTCAGCGCTTCGGAAATAATGAGCGTCTCGTTGAGAACAATCGATATGCCAAGCCGCTTGAACACTGCGACGTTTTGCGGATCGGTCACGGTGCAAACCGTTTTCGCAACCCCATAAAAACGTTTCACGGTTTGGCATATGACGAGGTTGTCGGCATCGCTTGAAGTAAGCGCCACGAAAACATCGAAGCCTTCTATCTCGGCGCCGTCGAGCACATAGCGCTTAGTCGCATCTCCGCAAACAATGGGGATGTCGTGACATGAAGCCAAGTACTCGCAAAAACCCTCGTTTTGGTTTATGACAACAAGGCGATGCCTTTCCCGCTTAAGTGATCCGATGAGAAAATCCGCGTGGGACTTTCCCCCCGCTATAGCGATCTTCACGCAATCGCCTCCCCTGGCAAAAGCCCTTCAAGCGAGAGAAATCTCGAGAGACACAGACGATGCGGGCAGATAGACTCTATGTTGTAGGGGACGAGCAAAGAAGCTTTCTCATCGTCGTCAAGACGCGCGTACACATTCTCGACGCTGAATAACTCACTAGCGATTTCGGCGGCGAGAATATTACCCGAGTCACTGTCGGTGCAGGCAACGACAATATTGGCGTTCGTTATTCCGCATGATTTGAGTACTGCGGCACGCGTCCCGTCCGCCGTGACGGTGTACCCCTCAAAACGATCATCGAGCCTATCGAATGCCCGCGACGACTTATCGATTACGGTAACGCCGCACCCTCGCGAAGAGAGATCTCCAGCAACCATCGAACCCAGCCTGCCGCAACCTATGATGATCGCGGTTTTCCTCTTGCGCATGAGCCCCGCTCCTTAATCGTACCCCTTGAAAGCCCCTCGCACCGGCTCGGCACCGCAAGCGAGACCGCATGTTTACGATCTAGCAATAATAGCCCTGCTCAACATGCAGTCAATACCTTAATCCGTCGCAGGGCGCATTTACCGTCGCATCCGATAATCCGAAGAGCGACATCCCGAGCCTCCCGCACGCAAACAGATCATCACGGCAAAGCGCCGTCTCTCAGCAAATCACGCTATCACCCCAGCCCGCTGAACCCGTCGAACAAGCCCGTAACCACTCGAACATGCGCGCCTTCATGTCGGCGTAGACGTTCATGGAAGCGTACATACCATGAACCCGCATGTGGCTCCGTCATCCAAAGCCTCATGCTCGACAATCACGTTCGGTTCCTTCTCACCACGCCGCCTATAACACAAGTCGGAATATGTACTGCGGCAATTCCGCTCGTTGCGCGGACTGGATTTCTTCAGGAAATCGCAACGCAAGCATCACGCAAGCTCGCCGAAAAGGCCCCGCGTTTTCGGCGAATAGAACCATCGACGAACGCCGCGTAAGAAAACGGGCAATGGCCTTACGCGATGGTCTCAAGCGCGTCTTCCACCGAATCGGCCATGCTCTTAGCGCGCGGTCCGTTTCTGAACCATCGCCGCAAATCCTCAAGCGTTGAACCCGCGGCGTACACCCTGCGCTTCCTTCCGCTCTTCGAAAGCACGGTGCAACGATCCCCGCTACCGCTCCCCTCGACGGAGGTGATCCTCTTGACGTAATCACGGCGGAACGCCACCACGCGGGCATTGCTTATGTCGACGAACCAGCCATCATCCTCGTGCGTTGTTCCGGTAGCGCCCCGAGCGAGCATCTCCTTCCCAAAGTCAAAGCCAAGCTCACGCTCCTGCTGTCCGAGCACGTAAATCCCACGCAGCGGCATGATCAGCATGAACAGCGGAAGAGCGATGCCGACGAAAACGATCAGGAAAGGGACGAGCCAAAGGATCGCCGTCCCAACGCCGCCGAACGCGCACATGAACACGAGCAGCACCGACGACGCAACGGCTATCCCCATGAGAACCATCGCCAAAGGCCGTATCGCCGCCCAGCAAAGCCGCCATTTCGTCATAGGGCCCTCGACTGCATCGGCAACCCCGACGCCCCCCTCGGCGAACCGCGCTAACAGATTCGACACGCACGTGCTCTCGAGGCTCACCTTGGCGAACTTGACTCCCTCGGCAAATACCGTAAGCGAACGCATCTGCAAGTGAACCTCGGCGCGATCGATCTGAGAAAACGCGACGCTACGGCGTCGGCCGATCGCGGAGCGCGCCGTGACGACGTCTTCGGCCACGTCAATGCGCGGCGTGGTCATCATCGCCCAAACGAACAGGAACACGAGCGCCAGCCCGTGACCGAGCCAAACAAGCTGTCCGTCCCAAATGCCCTGAGAAAGACCCTGCCACACGTACACGCCCGTCATTACGACTTCAGCGACTACGGCGCAGATCATGATGACAAGTCGAGCGGCGACGGGCGCCTGCACGGTAAACGTCTTCAGGCTTTTCGCCGCACGACGGCGCTCTTTCGCCGCATGACGAGCAATCCATGCCGTAGCCGACCCAACGACAAGAACAAGCACCGCAGCACGCAAGGCGGACTCGAAGAAGCTATCCATGGGGCCCCGTCGAGGTCGGTTTTCATCGATTGGAGCATCTTACCAAACCCTTCCGCCCCAAAGCGCAGATACGCCGCCCGTTCTTCGATATACGGCGCAAGATGTCCGAAAGATCGGACTCGCGCACAATGCCTTTCGCGAGAAGATACGGCGTGACCCCTCCGTCGGACACCGAAACGAGACACTTCAATGAAAGATGAGACGTTCAGCCGATTCGCCTTGTGCGTTTCAGATCACTACAACAGAGTCGGATTCGCCGTTCTGTGCGACCTGGAATGCAAAACGCTGGTCTACAGGAACGCGCGAACGCGCACGATGCTCGAGCGAATAACCATTGCAGCGGGAAGGCAAAGCGACTACGCGGCGGGCACCGACGAGCGCGCAGCTTGCGACTACCAGGGGAAAGATTTCATTCGCGCGTTTCAGCTTGCCGGCAGCGACGTGGAAAAGCTCTCCCAAATGCTAAGAATCCGCGATTACACCCGCTTCAAGCAGTTCTGCGCGAACTTCACGCTAAATGGAGACATCGAACGGGCTCGCCTCGGAAAGAGCAATCTGCTCGTCAGCTTCGAGGGCTATACGAGCACGCCCGCCGCTTCCCTTCTCATCGACGACTATCACGGCTGCGGCCTTACCCTGCCGCCGTTCGACGAGCTGAGGCATTGGGTCATGGACCGGTTCGACCTTTGGATGCCGCCGGGTGCAAACCCCACCGAGAAGACGCCGCACGCGAGCACCACAGCGCGAAGCTGCGGGTAGACGCGCAGGCAGCGGAGCCGTGAGCAGTCGCGAACGGCGGAACCGCCGCAAACGACGGGACCATGGGGCGGCGTGCGGGAAACGGAACCGCGGGGCGGCGAGTGGGCGCACGGGCGACGGAGCGATGGGGCTCGGTCGCCGCTCGCCCGCGTTCGCCCACACGCAAACGGCACGTCGCAACGAAGAGCCGGAAACCACGAGCTCAACTGGTGAGATAATCAAGAACACATACCGCACCCTGATGACGAGAGGTATGAGAGGGTGCTACGTGTACGCGACAGATCCCGCGTTGCGAGATTACCTAAAAACCCGTACCCAAGAGGCATACCAATACGAGGTGGCGTCGGTATAAATAGCAAGCGATCTGCTTCGCGCGAGCAAACGCAAACGACCCGACCCTCCATTGCAGCGCTGTTAATACGCGTTGCTTGCAGCAACGGCTTGCCTCACGCCAAACTTTCCGCAACGATCGGTTCGGCGAGAGAAAGGCACCCCTAAGCTCAGCGAGAACATCAAAACCTTCAGGAAGGCGAAGGGCCTTTCGCAAGAGGAGCTGGCGATTAAGCTCAACGTCGTGCGGCAGACGGTGCCGAAGTGGGAGCGGAGCCTTTCCGTGCCCGATTCCGAGATGCTCATCTCCCTCGGAGAGGCGCTCGACGTTTCCGTCGGCGCTCTTCTGGGGGAAACCGCCGCAGCACCCGAGCCGAACAACCTCGAGACGCTCGCCGGGAAACTCGAGGTCGTGAACCTCCAGATCGCGCGGATGCAGGCCGCCAAACGACGCATGGCGCGCAGGCTGCTCATCGCACTTGCCGCCGCCTTGGCGATCGTGTTCGTCGCTCTCGCCGCCGTCGACGGCTCCTACCTCGACTGGAACCTCGCCGACCCCGAAAGCGCCGTCGCCGCGACGATACTCCATGGGTTCGAACGGCTCTACGTGCGCATCGCCCCGCTCGCTTTCATCGGCGCCGTCGCAGGCGTAGTCGCCTTGCGGCCGAAAGCGTGAGGGAAGAGCAGCTTACTTGGGGTCGCTCCGCGCGCAGGCTAGAGTCTCTTACGGTCGCCCCGAGCGCTATTTAGGACATTGTCCGAGAATGTCCTAAATAGGGACCGCCGATGTCCGCAGCCGCCCGGTACACGCCCCAAGGAAGAGAAAGACCAGTGGACTCCTGCTACGCTGACGCCCAGGCGGCGTCCGTGCGCTCGGCGCGCGCGTCGAGCGAGAGGTGCAGCCGGTTCATGACCACGCGGGCGATAGGCTGCGCAACGAGTGCCTCAACGGCGAAGGAGATCGCAAAATTACGGGGCCAACGGAGGAAGAAATGCTCGATGGGTTCGAGCGATACATGCCCGGCGACTATCCAGGGCGCGATGATGGTGAGGATCACCGACATCATACACACCGTGAAGAGGATATTCACGAGGATGTGCGCGTTGTAGGAGTCGCCCTCCTTGAGAAAGCGCGCGGTCACCCACTCCGCCGGACGGTACGTGATAAGCACGCACGCGATGACGGCAAGCCAGACGAAGGGCATGGAGCGGAGAGCCGAAGCCCACGAGGAGAACGAAAATCCTATCTCGAAGCAGGAGATAACGGGAGCGATGATGTTGACCGAAATCACCGAGATGACCACCATGAAGAGGCAAAACTCCCGCTTGTTGCGGGGAAGACGTATACGGTACTGCAAGCAAAGCTCCTTTCGACGCGCGCAAACAAAAAAAGCGCAGGGCACATTGATGCCCTGCGCTGAACCGTTATACGCGCTAAAATGACCTGATCATTATCCCACGCTGCTGAAGACGAGTCACAAAAACGACAAATCACCAAGCGCGGGCGTGATCCGTCCAAGCTACAGCAGCCAGCATCCCGTATTCAGCCCCCATCCATTCCGCAGATTGGAAGGCGTAAGCCGCGAACCCCTCCGTCGCGCCCGGCATCTCGCAAAGAAGCTCGTAAAGTCGCGCATCGGACGCCACGGGTTTGTCTTCCCGAGGAAAACCCTTGCTGTCAAGATCCGCGAGGGCGTCTTCCACGCCGACGAGCTCCGCCCACCTTGCTGCAAGAAGGAGGGCGTGCACCGCGGAATCCAAGCCGTAGCAACCCAGCGAGTAGCCGTCGTTCACCTCGACGAGAAACGTCTTCCCACCAGGCGTAACGCCGAGGTCGATCGAACAACCGGCAGGCGCATCGGGGTCGGCAGCGTAGGTTTTAATGATGTTATTCACCACATCAACATCGGGCCAAACGTGAGGGTCGCCGCGATAGTGGCGCGCTCCTACAAGCGAGCCGCGCCGAATGAACAGTCGACACTCGGAGGCAAAATCGACGGGATCGCTGCAATATGCCCGGTAGTCATCCCCGCGCGAAGCGTGTTCGACGAGATCAGCCATGTCATTCGCAACAACACCCGAGAGTTCCTTCTCGTTTAACGGCTTTACGAACAAAGGCAGATCCCGCTCCGTGATTTCGCCCACGGAAGCCTCCCGCACCTTGCGACCAAGAAAACGCGAGGGGCTTCGGGTAGTCGACGGACGGCGGCACGACGCATCGCGCCGCGCAGGCCGCAGCCGCCCGCGCCTTGCAGCTGCCGGGTCGACACCCGCGTTCGCCATCGCCGCTTGTGTCACGCAGCTGCCGAACCGACGCCCGCAGCCGCCATCCCCCACGCATCCCCCACGCACGTCGTACAATTGCCGAGTAACCCCAGAGCGACTACTTGGGAGGCGAGAATGCCGATAAGGAACGCGAGCGCAGAGGACGCCGCCGCCCTCTTGAGCATCTACGCGCACTACGTGGAAAACACCGCCATCACGTTCGAGTACGACGTTCCGACGCCCGAGGAGTTCAGGCGCCGCATAGAAAAGACCTTGGAGAAGTACCCCTACCTCGTCT
>ERZ827469.680-NODE-680-length-36697-cov-3.853119_pt1 | contig 36697 bp, 28 predicted proteins | sample MGYA00519917_ERZ827469 | MGnify/ENA primary metagenome ERZ827469 (study PRJEB31778, sample SAMEA3449314) | human gut metagenome | biome: human gut; feature: human-associated habitat; material: faeces | place: United Kingdom | collected 2010/2012 ... | reverse complement strand
CTTCGTCCCCCTCGTTGGGCGGGGCGGGCGGGAACGTCGGTTCCGCATCCACCTTCGCGGGCAGAAGCGAGCGCGGCATTTCGCCGTTTTCATCTACTGACTAGAGGAGTTTACCCATGAGTTCAGAGAACATCGAGACCGCGAGCAAGACCGTCGCGCATGCGTCGTTGGTCCCCTCGCTCGACGACTCGCAGATTCCCGATGCAGGGCTTTCCGTGCACGAGCAGATTCGCGAGTACTACGGGCGCATTCTCGCCGGCTCCGACGACCTGAAAACCAACGCGTGCTGCTGCACCACCGACGCGCCGCCCAAATACGTGCTCGACGTGATGCCCGACATCGCCGACGAGATCATGGACCGCTTCTACGGTTGCGGCAGCCCCATCCCGCCCGCGCTCGAGGGCTGCACCGTGGTCGATCTGGGCTGCGGCGTGGGTCGCGACGTGTACATCCTTTCGAAGCTGGTAGGACCGACCGGCCGCGTCATCGGCGTCGACATGACCGACGCCCAGCTCGACGTCGCCCGCAAATACCAAGATGAGCAGGCGCGTCGCTTCGGCTTCGACGCCTCCAACGTCGATTTCCGCGCGGGCTTCATCGAAGACCTCGCCGAGCTCGGCATCGAGGATAACTCGGTCGATCTGGTGGTGTCGAACTGCGTCATCAACCTGACGCCGTTCAAAGACCAGGTCTTCTCCGAAATCTACCGCGTGCTGAAGCCCGGCGGCGAGCTGTACTTCTCCGACGTGTTCTGCGATCGCCGCATTCCCGATGAACTGCGCGACGATCCCGTGCTGCGCGGCGAGTGCCTCGGCGGCGCGCTGTACATCGAGGACTTCCGTCGCATGATGGCCAAGCACGGGTGGAAAACCTACCTGTGCACCGTCGTCGACGACATTCACGTGAGCGATCTGGCGCTCGAGACCAAACTCGGCTTCATGAGCTTCACCTCGCGCACCGTGCGCGCCATCAAAGCAGACGGGCTGGAAGATCGCGACGAGAACTACGGGCAGACCGCGCGCTACAAGGGAACCATTCCCGAGATGCCGCGCTACTTCGACCTTACCGACGAGATCCGCCTGATCAAAGGCCGCGACGTCGCCATCAGCGGCAACATGGCCGAAATGTTGGCGCAATCCCGCTACGGCGCGCACTTCGACATCAAACCGCGCGGCGCGCACCGCGGCGAGTTCGCGTTCCAGCGCGCGCAAGACGCCGTCGCCGCACGACGAGGCAAGAAGGCGGTCGATCTGGCCTATGCGAACCAGGCGCTCGCGCGCATCGGAGCGCCGAGCTTCGCGGATCGCGTCGACGCGCCCTCGGTGCTCACCGCACCCGGCACGCCCGAGCTTGCCACCATGCAGATCAACATCACATACCGCTGCAACTTGGCGTGTCGCCACTGCTATCTGGAATGCTCACCCAAAAACGACGAGTTCATGTCGCGCGAGGCCATGGAAGCCTGCCTTACGGCGTTCGAGAAGAACGGGTTCAAGATCATGGACATCACGGGCGGATCACCCGAGATGCATCCCGACTTCAGCTGGTTTTTGTCCGAAGCCTCCAAACGCGCGCGGGCGGCAGGCGGACACGTCATCATCAGGACGAATCTCACGCTTCTCGATCAGCCCGAATACGCCCGCTTCATCGACGAGTACGCCGCCGCCGGCGCGCATGTGACCGCGTCGATCCCCTACTACAACTCCGAGGGCGCCGACGCGCAGCGCGGACGCGGCGTTTTCGAGCGCGCAATGCGCGTGATCCGCAAGCTCAACGAACGCGGATTCGGCATCACCGACGTGAAACGCGCCGACGACCCGGCGGACGAGGGCGAGGCGGCGCAACCCCACCTGCAGCTTGACTTGGTGTACAACGTGAGCGGCCCGTTCCTGCCGCCGCCGCAAGACATGCTGGGGGATCTGTACCACGAGGAGCTCGCACGCCGCGAGGGCATCGCCTTCGACGACTTATTCGCGTTCAACAACTACCCGCTCGGGCGCTTCGCCCACGACCTGCTCGACGCGAACATGTTCGACACGTACCTGAAGCTTCTGGTGGACAACTTCAACGCGTTGGCCGTGCAGCGCATGATGTGCCGCGACCAGGTGAACGTCGACGTCGACGGCCGCCTGTACGACTGCGAGGTGAACCACGTGTTCAACCTGCCCATTCAGCTGCCCGTCGATGCAACCCGCCCCGACGGCGAAACGCGCGACGCCACCATCTTCGATCTGGCAGAAGGCCCGCTCCCCGAGCGCGCGCTGCGCACGCACCCGGTGTGCTACAGCTGCTCTGCCGGCTTCGGCTCGAGCTGCGGCGGGTCGCTCGTCCACGAGTACGGCAAGTAGTTGAAACGAACGGGGCTCCGCTTCAACTCAGAAAGCCAGCGGAGCGGCTCGCCGCTTGATAAGCCCCGAGCCGCTCCGCGCCAAACGCCAGCATGCGGAAACGAGCCGAGCGGTTCGGACCCTGCGGAAAAGAGCCGCGCGCCACCTCCGCCGCGCGTGAGCTGCGCGGCGCAATGCGCCCCACGCCTTTCGACGCGCAGCTCACGCCTTGCCCGTCAACCTCGATCCCGCATATAGCGACGCCACCTGACCAGCGGAAACGCGATAGCCGCCGCCATTGCCGCGGCGAGCAGCGCAATCGAGGGCAGTACCAGATCCGATAACTGCGCCACCGTCAGCAGAGAGTCGAGCAACAGCCACCCGCCGAGCACTGCCTCGCATCCGACCACGACCGACACGCTCGTCTGCCACCATAGCAGCTTATCCTCCTCGCGCAACTCACTCGGCTTGCTCCAGGTGTCGGGATCGAGGAAGTGCACGATAAAACTCATGGTCGCATTGCAAAACGACAGAATACCCGGAAGCAGCAAGTAAGTCGCGGGGGATCCGTACCTGTCGGGTTGCCAGCCCGCGCCCCAGTGCACGGGCACCTCTTCCGGCAGCACCGCGACGCCCGCCATCATGACGATCACGCCCGCGACCGTCATAGCCCACGCCGCCTTCTCCGCAAAACGCGCTCTTTTCGTGAAGCATCGCGCATTCGGACTCGCCATGCTCGCCTCTCCGTCCTCTCCGCGCGCGCAATCCGCGCGCACCTTCGGCCGCCCGTTCCGCACGTCGCGCGCCTGTCGTGAAATACCGCGCATTCGGGCTTGCCATGCCGGCTCCTCCCTCCTCGCCTACTTCGAACGATTTCGCCGGCGCACGCAGCATGCGCACCGCAAGACCGCGCACGATCCGCCGCCGACTAAGCGCTCCGCCCGACCGAGCCGCGCGTTCACGCTCCGGGGCCGAGCGATTTGTGGAGAAGCCGTAGCAGGTATGCGACTATTATGTGCCCCGCTCCAACACGTGCGTTCTCATATATAACCATAAGGGAAAACAATGCGAAAGGACGCGCCTTCATGGGCAATTTCTTCAACAACCTCGGATACCGGTTCATCATGTTCATGCAGGGCCGCAACGGCATGGACACGCTGGCGCAGTGGGCGCTCGGCGCAGGCATCGTGCTGACCGTGCTCGACTTCATCTTCGGCAGCTTCGTACTCTCGACGCTAGGTCTTGCCTGCCTCATCTACTCGATGTTTCGCTGCTATTCGAAAAACATCGCCTCGCGCGCCATGGAGAATGCGCGGTTCGAAGCATGGGCGCGCAAGCCCCGCTCGGCGTTCAACCGCTTCAACGAGCGTTGGGACAACCGAAAGGTCAAGAAGTACTTCAAGTGCGCTCAGTGCGGCCAGCCCCTCTCGGTTCCGAAGGGGAAGGGCACGCTGCGCGTCACCTGCCCGAAATGCCACGCGACGACCACCGTCAAATCTTAAAGGACGCGCCGTGTTCGGAATCGTCACCGCGCAGCTGTCCGCCATATCCGATGCGGAAAAGGAGCGCTACCACGCCCTGTACTGCGGGCTGTGCCGCGCGCTGAAGGAACGCTACGGCCAGATCAGCCGCGCAGTTCTCACCTACGACCTCACCTTCTACATCATGCTGTGCAACTCGCTGCACGAACCCGCCGAGACAACCGGAGCCGAGCACTGCGTGACGCACCCGGTGAAGAAGATGCCCTTCGCGCAGTCGAAGTACACCGACTACGCGGCCGATCTCGCCGTGGCGCTGGCCTACCACAAATGCCTCGACGACTGGAACGACGACCGCTCGAAAAAGGCGCGCGCCGCGCAGCTGGTCCTGAAGGCTCCCTACGAGCGCGCCTGCCAGCGCATCGGCGAGCAGTGCCACGTCATCGAGCAGTCCATGGCGCGCGAAGCGCTCATCGAGGCGGACCCGAGTTCCTCGCCCGATGCGGCAGCGCGTGAGTTCGGCAGCCTTCTCGGAGAGCTTTTCAAGCGCGATCAGGGCATATGGTCCGACTCCATGCAAGCGCTCGGCTACGAGCTCGGACGCTTCATCTACCTCATGGACGCCGCCGTCGATGCCGACGAAGACCGGGAGCACGGCTCGTACAACCCGCTCGTGAAAATCGACATGACGCCCGAGGACATGGAGGCGCTGCTCTCCGAGCTCATCGGAAGAGCCTGCGCCGTGTTCGAGAAACTTCCCCTCGAGCAGGATCTCCACCTTATGAGGAGCATCCTGTACGCAGGCGTTTGGCAGAAGTTCAACGAGACCTACCGCAAGCAAGCTGCCGGATCGGGAGCGGGAAGCGCGGATGAGGCCGCCAACCGAGGCGACGCCGCGCCCGCCGCGCGAGACGCAGCCGACACCGCATCCGACGACACCGCCGACCGCGCAAGCGGCGAGAGAGAGCATCATGACTGAGAACCCCTACGACATCCTGGGCGTCAGCCGCGACGCGTCCGCCGACGAGGTGAAACGCGCCTACCGAAAGAAAGCCCGCGAGAATCACCCCGACCTCAACCCGAACGATCCCGCCGCGGCCGATCGCATGAACAAGATCAACGAGGCCTACGATCGCATCATCAACCCGGACAAATACGTCAAGGCGGATGCGCGCAAGAACGGCTACGGTGCGCCCTACTCCCCGCAGGGCGACAGCTGGGGAGGCCCGGGCGCCGGCTCCACCTCGGCAGGCGGGGCCGCAGGCTACGCGAACCCGCCGGGTCAGCCCGGATACGATTGGGTCGAGGTCAACTGGGAGGACATCTTCGGCAACACGGGGGCGTGGGGCCAAACGGCGGCCCCCGTCCACCCCGAGCCCGCCGCAACCGACACCGCCGAAGTGCGCCAGGCAATCTCCTACATCAACGCGGGGAACCCCGCGGCCGCCATCGGCATCCTGAACAACATTACCTCGGCGGGACGAAACGCCCGCTGGTACTACCTCTCCGCCATCGCCAACAACGCCGCGGGAAACATCACGCAAGCGCTCGAGCAAATCAAACGCGCGCAACGCATGGACCCGGGTAATGCCGACTACGTTCGCGCCGAGCGATCGTTCACCCAGCGGGGCACGGTCTACCAGCAGGAAAGCGCGGCGCAGGGATTCTCCACCGGATTCATCGACCCGAGCACGTTGTGCTGCTGCCTGTGCTTCGGACCCGCCCTCTGCCAACCGTTCGTGTTCTGCCTCTAGCCAAACAATCATCATCGATCGAGAAAGGGAGCTTTTCGCCATGGCCGTCATCGGAATCGATCTGGGCACCACCAACAGCTGCGTCGCCGTCGTCGAGGGAACGCAGCCCGAAGTCATCGTCAACGCCGAAGGGGAACGCACCACGCCCTCCGCCGTCGCGTTCTCCAAAGAAGGCGAGCGCCTCATCGGAACCATCGCGTTGCGTCAAGCCGCCATGAACCCCGACCGCACCATCACCTCGGTCAAGCGTCACATGGGCACCGATTGGCGCGCCGACATCGACGGGAAGGCGTATTCGCCGCAGGAGATCTCGTCCATGATCCTGCGCAAGCTGCGCACCGACGCCGAAACGTTCCTCAACCAAGGAGTCACCGACGCCGTCATCACCGTCCCCGCCTACTTCAACGACATGCAGCGTCAAGCCACCAAGGACGCCGGACGTATCGCCGGCCTCAATGTCTTGCGCATCATCAACGAGCCCACCGCGGCAGCGCTCGCCTACGGGCTCGACCACGGCGATCCCCAGATGGTCATGGTGTACGACCTCGGCGGCGGAACCTTCGACGTCTCCATCATCGAAATCGGCGACAACGTGATCGAGGTGCTCTCCACGGCGGGCAACAACCACCTCGGCGGCGACGACTTCGACGCACGTCTCGCGAACCACCTCGCCGACGCGTTCAAGGCCAAGACCGGAGTCGACCTCGAACGGGATCAGATGGCCATGCAGCGCATTCGCGAAGCGGCTCAGCAAGCGAAAAAGGAGCTCTCCTCCACCGAGTCGACCGTCGTGAACCTCCCCTTCCTCGCGCAAGGGCCCCAAGGCCCGCTGCATCTCGAAGAGACCATCACGCGCTCGACGTTCGACCGCATCACGCGCGATCTGGTCGAAGCGACGGGAGGCCCGGTAACCCAGGCGCTCGGCGACGCAGGCATTGCGGCGAGCGAGCTGGGAAGCGTGCTTCTCGTCGGCGGATCAACGCGCATCCCCGCCGTGCAAAACTACGTGCAGAGCCTGACGGGCAAGCGCCCCTCGTCCTCGGTCAACCCCGACGAATGCGTCGCCCAAGGCGCCGCCGTGCAAGGCGCGACGCTCTCCAACGCCGCGCAGGGCCTCATGCCCCGCGGCGGCGAGCTTCTGCTGCTCGATGTGGTTCCCATGTCGTTCGCCATCGAGACCATCGGCGGCGTCGCAACGCGCGTCATCGAGCGCAACACCACGCTGCCCATCCATTACGAGCAGGTCTTCACCACGGCGGCGGCGTTCCAGACGAAGGTGGAGGTGCACGTCCTGCAGGGCGAGCGCCCCATGGCGCGCGACAACAAGACCATCGGAAAGTTCCAGCTCAAGGGCATTAAGCGCGCGCCGGCCGGCGTGCCGCAGATCAACGTCAGCTTCGACATCGATGCCAACGGCATCCTCACGGTGTCGGCGAAGGACCTCGGCACCGGCAACGAGCAATCCATCACCATCACCGACTCCGAGCGCATGTCCGACGAGGAGATCCAAGCGGCCATCCGCGACGCGGAACGCTACGCCGCCGAGGACCAGGCGCGGCGCGATTCCCTCAGCGAACGCGAGGAGGCGCAGCGTTTATGCAACGAGGCCGACGCCATCCTGCGCGAGCGCGGCAAGAACCTCGACAAGACCCTGAAGAAGGAGCTGAAGGCAACGCTTGCAAACGTCAGCAGATGCCTCATGAAGAAGCCCGAGAAGATGAAGCCCGCCGACCATGACGCGCTGAACAGCGCCGTCGATCAGCTGAAAGCCGCCCTCGCGCGCGCTCGCGGATAGCAGGCGACCCGCTCAAGCCGATGCGGTGGGACAAGGGACAACCCTCGCACGCGATTGCCGCACCGCCGCATCGGCTCACAGCAACCGCGTGCGCGCTGCGCCCTTATCGCGCAGCGCGCAGCAGAGGTATGATCCGCAGCATCTGGTCGACCGCGTAGTCGATCTCGGCTTTGGTGTTGTAAAACGCTGGGCTCATGCGCGCCACGCTGGTCAACCCGTACCAGTCGAGCACCGGCTGCGCGCAGTTGTGCCCTGAGCGCAACGCGACGCCGCGCGTATCGAGCATGGTGCACAAATCAAGCGGATGAACGCCATCAACCTCAAACGACACCAAGCCGCTGCGCCTGCGCGGCGAGCCGAGCACCTTCAATCCGGGCACGTCGGCCAAACGCGCAAGCGCATGCTCCACCAGCTCGTCTTCCCATGCCGCCACGTCCTCGCGCCCCAGAGCCGTCAGATAGTCGCATGCCGCCGCAAGCGCCACCGCTCCCACGTAGTTCGGCGTGCCCGCCTCAAGACGCAGCGGCAAGTCGGAAAACGTTGTGCTCTCGTGCGTCACCTTATCCACCATCTCGCCGCCGAAATCGCGCGGCTTAAGAAGCTCCATGCTTGCAAGCGGCCCCACAAGCGCGCCGATGCCCGTGCCCGCCATCATCTTGTGACCCGAAAGCGCCAGGAAATCGCACCCCATCTGCGCAACGTCCACCCTGCCGTGGCGCATGACCTGCGCGCCGTCGAGAACGAGCAAAGCCCCTGCGGCATGAACGGCATCGGCCACGCGGCGCACCGGAAGCGTGGAGCCGAGAACGTTCGAGCACCCCGCCAGCGCCACGATGCGCACAGGACCGGCTGTCGAATCGTCTAGAACGCGCGCAAGCTGCCCCAAGTCGACGTCCCCGCGCTCGTCAAGACCCAGCACCACCAACTGCGCGCCGCGCTTCGCACACAGCTGCTGCCACGGAACGAAGTTGGAGTGGTGTTCCAACACGCTCACCACCACGCGATCCCCGCAACCCACCATATGCGCAAGCCCACGCGCCACCATGTTGAGAGAGTCGGTCGTCCCGCGCGTGAACACCACGCCTTCGACCTGCGGCGCGCCCGTGAATGCGGCGACCGTGCGCCGCGCATCCTCAAGCGCCGCCGTGGAGACATGCGACAGATGGTGCATGCCCCGATGAACGTTGGCGTTGCTGGTTCGGTAGTGGTCCGCCACGCGCGCAAGCACCTGCTCGGGCACCTGCGTGGTCGCCGAGTTGTCCAGATACACCAAGTCACAGCCGTGCACCTTGGTCTCAAGAATGGGGAAATCCTTCCGAACCTGTTCCACATCAAACATGCGCGCTCTCCTTCTTCGTCGCCTGCGCCCGCTATTGAGAGCGCGCGTCGAACAGGGCGTCGGCCAGCTGTGTGATGGTCTCGCAGTTTGCCGACTGCTCGGGCGTGAACTTAACGCCTAGCGCACGCTGCAACGTCATCGAAAGCAGCACCTTCTTGATGTCGGTGGAGCTTTGGCTCGTGCAGGTGGTGGATCCTTCCGCCAGCTTCACGCTCTTGTCGTTTTGACGCAGCAGCTTCTCGACGCTCACGCTGGCAAGCTTCAGGATGTCTTCGGTCTGTGCCGCAAGCGCCTCGTCCTCGGTAAGGAAGAACTTCGACAACGTGAAGCTGCGCACCTGCGCGCGGAACGCCGCACGATCGAGATCGTCGTTCGCAAGCGCTTGCAACGAGGCGTCTGCATCAAGCGCGGCGGCGTCCAGCCGCTCCTTCAACGTCGCCTTCCCAGGCCCGCCCGTAATCTGCGCGGCCTCTTCGACAGGAAGCGCCTCGAGCGCGAACGCGCGGATCATGCCGGCGATGGCAGCGACGCCGGCTTTGCGCTGCGCGTCGAATATGCATGAAAGCTCGGTTTTCTCCACGAATTCAACCGGGCACTGCGCTATGGCGCGTGCGTCCTGGCCGTCGAACATCAGCTCGAAGATGCGCAGCACGCCGCGAACCATGAGCGTGTCGCTGTCGGCGCGCAAGGCAAACCCACGCCCCGGCGCGCTTCCACGCCATTCGAGGTACAACCACACCTGCGACTGGCATCCCGACACCAGCACGTCGTCGCGCTTGTCCTGCTCGGGCAGCTCGTCGAGCTCGGCCGCCAAACCAAGCAGGCAGTCGAACTGCTCGAAAGCCTCGCCTGCCTGCGTGATGCGCTCTATAAGTTGATTCTGTATTTCAGTAGGCTGCAGCATGCCCGCTCCCGTTCATCCGGCACCGTTGCCGCCCAGCCGGCGGCTTTGTCTCCCTCAATTCCAATGCGCGTTTCGAGAAGGACGCAGGCGCGTTTCCGCTGAGGGGATGAGAAGCGCTTGAACGACGAGATTTACTGCGCCCCTCGCGAAAAGCCATCGAAAACCGCCGGGAGGACGGAGCTCGCAAGCCCGCCCTCCCGCGTGCGCCGCTTGAAGCAGCGCACGCACGGTTATCGGAAGACAAAGGTGTTACGCGTTCACGATCTCCAAGCCCAGAAGCTCGCCGAGCTCGATGATCTGCTCCTCGAAGTCGCCGTAGATAAGCGGCATGTGGTTGCCGATGGCAGCCTGCTTCTTGAAGAAGTCCTTGGAGTCCTTCACCTGGAAGAACACGCCCATGGAGCAGTTGGTCTGATCATAGCCCATGGAGTTGAGGATGATGCCCTTCGCCACGAACAGCTTCTCGCACGTGGGATCGATGCGGCACATGGTGATGGTCTGGCCGGCATCCGCGGCGAACTCGTAGCGCAACGTGGCGCCGAAGCCGGAGCGGGCGAACTCGCGGATGGCGTAGGGGCGGTACGGCTCGTCGAAGGATTCCCAGCGACGGTTCGGCACGGAGTGGAAAGTCAGGACCACGTTCTCCTTGTCGGCAAGCTCCTCGGTCTTCTGATCGACATGCTCGGGCGTGAAGAACAAGGCCTTGGGCAAAGGTGCGCGCACGCCGTTGCGGATGGGGCTGGTGAAGCAGTTGCCCATGTAGGAGGGGCGACGGCCGATGGCCTGCAGCATGACCTTCGAGATCAGCGCGCCCAGGTCGTACTCGCAAGCGGAGGGGATGCCGTTCTCGTTGTTAAGCGAATGGTTCAAGCACATGGTGAACTTCATGTCGTTCAGACGGCGCGTCGCGCACAGATCGGGGCACGGAGCGGTGAAGGCGTTGCATTCGAAGGCGTCGAGGAACTTGTTGATGGCGTAGTTGGCTTCAACGGACTTCTTCACCATGTCGCGCGTCATCTGGCACTCTTCGGCGCCCTCGATCAGCTCGTCGGTCATCTGGTCGATGACCTTCTCGTCCTCGGAGGTCAGGTTCAGGCCCTTGCGGCCGGGCGTGCAGTGGTTCTGCATGGGGTCGCCGTAGCTGATCTGGTCGAGCAGCTCGTGTGCGCTCACGAAGCGCAAGCGCGTGCCGAACTTCTGGGTGAGCTTCTCGGGGTCGATGATCGAGTCGGGGGCGCTCACGGAAACGGCGCTGGTGGAACGCGTGGCGGCAAGGATCTTCGTCTCCGCCAAAACCTTGCGGGCGCGCAGCACGCTCATGTACTCGGTGGCGTCGGCCCAATCCTCGAAGGAGTAGAACTCAAGGCCGCGCGAGAGGAACTCGGCGGAGGTGATGGCCGAAGCGCAGCATGCCTGCGTGATGGCGCAGGGCTTGCCGGTGCGCTGGGCGAACTCGAGCGCCAGATCGTAGGGACGCGAAGAGTAGCCGATGTAGTACAGGTCGACGTCCTCGCTGCCCTCGCAGAGCTTGTCGAGCATCTCGTCGGTGGTCAGGAAGTTCTCGTCGCGCTCAACCTTGACCGGCTCGAGCAGGTTGACCACATCAGCGGGCATTGCGTCTTGCAGCTGCTTGTACCAGCCCTTGAACTTCTCGGCGGCCATGTGCAGATCGAACTCGGACTCGAGCTGCATGCCCTCGCCGAAGCGGCACGGTCCTTCGAACACGTACTCATGGTACAAGGTGAGGAACATCGGCTTGACGTTGAGGCGAACGCCATCGAGCTTTTTGATAGCCATGTTGAAAATCCTTTCGTCCTACGCGACCCTCTCGCTCGGCCTTTTGCAGAACGTCTTCGTCGCGATGCCGCAAGTTTAGAAGCAGGGCGTAAGGTGCGTCATGGGGCGAAAGTCAGCTAATGCGAAGCATCTTGTTGTGCATTTTGCATAACGATGGCAGTGCGAATGCGGTACGCCAGAAGCAGGTCGAAACGCGCGTCGGCGTCCTCGGTGTCGATGCCGAACAGCTCTTCGATGCGCGTGATGCGGTACTTCACGTTGTTGCGATGCATGTGCAAGCGCTCCGCCACCACCGAGGCGCGCCGCTCGCATTCAAGGTACACCCGCAAAAACTCGTAGTTGTCGGTATGGGCGCGCTCATCGCTCGCCTCGATTTCCGCCAGAACGCGGCAGGCGTAGGTCGACCCCACCAGGTTCTCGCCGCACGCCGACTCGCATTTCGCCAGATAGCTCATGGTCAAATCGTCGAACGAGAAGATGCCCGTCCATCTCTGACGCGCGCTGAGCGCGCGGGGATCGCCCGTCGACGAACTGCCGATAGCATGCGCCTCGACCGCTTGGGAAAACGCGGTGCGCACGCCCAGAAGCGTCGAGAACTTCGAACTTCTGCCCGCCACCATGCCGTACTGGTCGAGCAGCTCGCTCAGGCGCATGGAAATGGATCTGCGCGCCAGGGCGCAGGTTCCCGCCACGCAATGCAGGGCGCATGCGTCTTCGCGGCAGTTGAAGCACAACACCGCCACCGCCTTGCCCACCAGAAACGTCTTGGCGGGCGCCACCACGCGCGACACATCCGCCAGCACGCGCGGCAAAAGGGCCTGATCGTCATCGCGCGGCTTCAAATAGAACAGGCAGAAGCGCGACTCGTACGGCACGCCGACGTGCAGGCAGCGCTCGCGCACCGACGCCGCATCGACAAGACGACCGCTCACCAGATCCTGGAAAAACGCGTCGGTCATGTTGCCGGAAGGCTTCTCGTCGGGGTAATCGCGCTCGACGAAACGACGCGCCCTCTTGATGAACAGGGAAAACGTGTCCAAAAGCCATGCATCAGCCTCTTCGACGTTGCACATCATCACCAAGATGACCGAGAACGAGTTCCTGGTTTTGAACGAATAGACCACTGTCGCGTATTTGCAGATTCTGCGCGTGTCGTTGATGATGAACGAGGTTTGGCTGGCCCACGGGGCGAAGCGCTTGTTCAGGCGGAACTTGCGGATGTTCTCCTCGGTATGGTAGCCGTGCTTGATCAGCTCCATGGTGATGGGATCATCGCAGGGCACGTCTTTGGTATAGGCCAAAAGCTTCAGCGCAGGATCGACCACCACCACGTTGTTTCTCAGAAACGGCGTGCTGGCGTCGAGCAGCGCCTGGATGCCGGCATTGGCGAAGCATAGCTCGTCGAGCGTGCGCTCCCACTGCGCATAGCGGTACATGACGTCCGCCACCGCGTTCAACACCTCGCAGCGGTCAAGCGTCCCGAGCAGCGAGATCACGGCGTCGGGCGCGGGATCGTCGTCTTCGGAGCCGACGAACATGAACGAGAATCCCGCATGTCGTGCGGGAGCTGCGGCCTCGTCGCACACGTACAAAACGTCCTCGGAGGTCAAGGAGGCAACGCCCAGATACAACCGCACCGCCGTATAGGACGCTTCGGCGCACCCGCGCACCACGCGTCCGCAATCACGCAGCTCATGCTCGATGATATTCAGCGTAACACCCAAGAGGCCTCCCCTCGATGCCGCAAACTTTGAACATTATACGCACCATAAGATGATTGTTCTTTGGGCAGAAAGCTCGCACCATCCATCGCGTTATTGTGCATTTTGCATAATGATTGCAAGTTGCACAATGCACATGCCGAAGACATGAGGCTTTTCGTACAATGCCCCCTCGCATTTTGCTCCGTACATTTGCGCTGTGAAGGGGGTCTTCGCCTGCAGAACTTGTCCGTGCAGGCGAAGACCGAAAAAGAGGAGGACGGGCGTCTGCACGTCGGAAAGCTGCGGACGCCCGTCCTGACAAGGGAAGGGGGTTTCATGAAAGGAATCAACTCCAAGATAAGAACGGTCTGGGGAGCCTCGGAAATCGGCTTTTCCATTGCCGCCACGCTCGAGACCGCGTTTTTCCTGTTCTTCCTCACCGACGTGGCGCAGCTGCCGCTGGCCATCTCAGGCTTCATCGCCGCAGGCGCGTCGGCGGTCGACACCGTATCGGCGCTGGTAGCCGGGGTGTTCATCGACAAGTTCCACTTCAAGCGCGGCAAGTACCGTCCGTGGCTCATCGTGGCTCCCACCGCCGCCATGGTGTTCTTCGTGCTATCGTTCACCAAAATAGGCGGAGATCTGACTGCAGGCATCGTCATCGGCGTGGGCTACATCATCAGCCACTTCTTCTGGAACGTCACCTACGCCAGCATCCGCAGCATGACCAACGTCCTCACCGACGATCCCGCAGAGCGCGCGTTTCTCTCCGGCCGCTTGGGTGCCGGCGCCGCTCTCGGCCGCGTAGCCGCCTCTAAGCTGGTTCCCTGGATCACCGCCGCCCTGACCGCCATCGTCAGCGGCGTGGGCGCCTACACCGCATGCGCCGCCATCGTCTCGCTGCTCTACATCGCCGCCATGGCCGTGTGCTTCTGGGCGACGAAGGGCTACGACACCGAGTCCAAGTCCGAGGGCAAGAAGGTCTCTTTGGTGGCCATGGGCAAAAACATCGTCTCGAACCCCAACCTGATCGGCGTGGTTCTGCACGACATCCTGCGCCTTATCGCCTACTACACGGTAGCTGCCGGCACCGCCTACTATGCCAAGGTCGTCCTCGGCGACGCAGCCGCATCGGGGACCGTGCTCATGATGTTTTACCTGGGATGCTTCGTGGGGTCGTTCATCGCGGCGCGCGTGGCGAAGGTCGTCGGCACGAAAAACGCCACGCTCATCGGCGTCGGCGGCTGGCTGGTGCTGTGGGCTGTCGCCTACTTCCTGAGCCCGGGCTATATTCTGCTGAACGTCTTGCTGTTCTGCTCGCAGGTGTTCTTCGGCTTCGCATACGGCCTTTCCGCAAATCTGTACTCCATGTGCGCCACATGGAGTCATTGGAAGACCGGTGAGAACACCGTGGGCGTGACCATGTCCATCATGACCGTGGCCGTCAAGCTGGGCGTCACCCTGCGCGCCATGATCCTGCCCGCGTTCCTTGCGCTTGTGTCCTACGATGCCACCGCCACGGTGTTCGACGCAGCCTCGCAAGCAGGTATCGTGCAGATGTACTTCCTGCTGCCGCTGGGTCTGCTCATCGCCTCGCTCATTCCGCTGATCTTCCTGTTCAAGATCAAAGACGAGGACGTCGCCAAGATGAACGAGGACATCAACGCCCGCACCGCGGCATAATCGCAGCCTAACCGCAACGCAACAGTACCATCTCGCCTCCTGGCGGAGCGGATCGCGCGCACGCGCAGAGCCGCTCCGCCGCTTTTGTTTCTGGATTATCTCTTATGAGAATATCTTGATGTACTTATATGCTCTTTTGTCTATAATGGCTTAGCAACGATTGATCTCGTTTCTGAATTATTCGGGAGGAACGACAAAATGGGGGACCCCAAAGAGGTCGAGGATAAGCCGCACGACCCGGCCATCGTATGCGGGATGTCGCGCAGGGCAAAACACGCGAACATCCTCATCGTCGGCATGGGCGTGTTCATGATCCTCGCCGTCATCGTCTCGCTGATGCTCGGTCGCTACCCTATCGAGCCCATCCAAGCGATTTCGATGCTCATCAACCAAATTCCCGGCATATCGCTTGAGCAAACATGGACCGACCAGCAGGCGACGCTGTTCTTCAACGTGCGCCTGCCGCGCATCATCCTCGCGCTCATCGTGGGCTGCTCGCTGGCCGCCGCGGGCGCGGCCTTTCAGGGAACGTTTCAAAACCCGCTCGTCTCCCCCGATATCCTCGGCGCATCGCAGGGCGCGGCCTTCGGCGCGGCGCTCGCCATCCTCGCAGGATCAGCCGCCTTCGGCGTGTCCATCTCCGCGTTCGGCTTCTCCATCCTCACCGTGCTGCTGGTGCTGCTCATCAGCAGTCGCGCGAAGGGCAACCGCATCCTGGTCACCGTGCTCGCCGGCACCATGATCAGCTCGTTGTTCTCCGCAGGAGTCTCCTTCACCAAGCTCGTCGCCGACCCGACCGATCAGCTGCCCGCCATCACGTACTGGCTCATGGGGTCGCTCACCGGCGCGAAGATGAGCGATATCGCGCTCGCCGCCATCCCCATGGCCATCGGCATGGTCATCTTGTTCGCGCTGCGCTGGCGCATCAACATCCTCACCATGGGCGACGACGAAGCATCCACCATGGGCATCAACGCGCGTCGTCTGCGCTTGTTCATCATCGTCGCCGCCACCATGGCGACCGCCGCGAGCGTCGCCATCTCGGGCATGATCGGTTGGGTGGGCCTGGTGGTACCGCACCTGTGCCGCATGATCGTCGGCAGCGACTACCGCAAGCTCATCCCTGCCAGCATGCTGTTCGGCGCCAGCTTCCTTTTGGTCGTCGACAACATCGCACGCCTCGCCTCGACGGCGGAAATCCCCATCGGCATCCTCACGGCGTTCGTGGGCGCACCGTTTTTCCTGTACCTCATCACGCGAAAGAAGAAGGTGTAGCCCCGTGAGCATCGAAATCAAAAACCTCTCGTTTTCTTACGGCAAGCACCAGGTTCTGCACGACATCAACTTGTCCATCCCCGACAGCACGCTCGTCAACGTGCTCGGACCCAACGGCGTTGGCAAGTCCACCTTGTTCCGCTGCATCCTCGGACTCAACTCCGGCTACCAGGGGGACATCCTCATCAACGGGAAGAACCTGCGCAGCCTCTCCATTAAGGAACGCGCACGCGAGATCTCTTACATACCGCAATCGCATGCCCCCGTCTACGACTACGAGGTGCTCGACGTGGTGCTGATGAGCACGGGGGCCGATCTGGGCATGATGCGCACGCCTGGACCCCGTCACCGCAAGCGCGCCTACCGTGCGCTCGAGCGCATCGGCATCGAACACTTGGCGCATCGCACCTACACCCAGATTTCAGGCGGCGAACAGCAGCTCACGCTCATCGCGCGCGCCATCGCGCAGGACGCCAAAACCATCATCATGGACGAGCCGACGAGCGCGCTCGATTACGGCAACACCGTGCGCGTGCTCTCCTGCGTGCGTCAGCTCGCCCGCGAGGGGCTTTCCATCGTGCAATCGACCCACCAGCCTGATCAGGCTTTTCTCTACTCGGATAAGACGCTCGTCATCAACAAGGGACGCGTGTCCGCATTCGGGGACCCCAAAGACGTCATCACCAAGGAGCTCGTAAGCGACTTGTACGGCGTTGACGTGGAGGTCAACTCACTTTACGGCGATAAGGTGCGCGTGTGCGTGCCTGTGAAGGAAATCGCGCGATAGGCAAGGCGCGCTCGAGATCGGGCGAGCTTCGGCCCATCGGACCGAACCGATAGAAAGGGAAGGAAGAACATGTCAGCAACAACGAAGAAACGCACAAGCAGGTTCTTCGCCGTCGTCGCCGCAGCCGCGCTGTGCCTGGGCATCATGGGCCTCGTCAGCGGCTGCTCCTCGTCGAACGAAGCCTCGAGCGCCTCGAGCTCCGCCGCAACTCAGAACGGGACGCGGACGTTCACCGACTCGCTCGGACGTGAGGTCGAGCTGCCGGCGCAGATCGACCGCATCGCCCCTTCGGGCCACACCGCCAACCAGGTGCTCCTCACCATGGCGCCCGAGAAGATGGTGTGCCTGAGCCAGGATCTCACCGAAGATCAGCTGAAGTACATCAATCTGCCCAATTACGCCGACCTGCCTATCACGGGCGCTGCCTTTGGCTCTAAGGGCGACATCAACAAGGAAGCCGTCGCCGCCGCCGACCCGCAGGTCATCATCGACACCGGCGAGGTGAAAGACGGACTCGAGGAAGATATGAACACCCTGCAGGATCAGCTCGGCATTCCCGTGGTGTTCATCGAGACCAAGCTCGAGGACTACGGCGCCGCTTACGAGATGCTCGGCGAGCTTCTCGGCATGCCCGAGCGCGGCCAAGAGCTCTCCGAGTACTGCGCCGCCGCGTACAAGGAGGTCACCGACGTCATGGCGACCATCCCCGAGTCCGAGCGCGTGAACCTCGGCTACTTCCTGGGTGATGCGGGCCTCAACACCATCGCCAAGACCTCCTACCAGGGTCAGGTCATCGACCTGTGCGCCAACAACGTCGCCGTGCTTGAAAAGGCCACGGGCAGCGGACAGGGTCAGGAAGTGAGCCTCGAGCAGATCGCCCTGTGGAACCCCGCCCTCACGATCCGCACTTCTGCCCGAAGTTCCCACCATGGCCGAAGCAGGTCTTCCCGGCGTCACGCTCTACGCCTGGGACGGCATCGCCGCCATCGACAACGGCAATTTCTACGAGACCCCCGCAACACCCTACAACTGGCTGAACAACCCGCCGACCGTCAACCAGGTCATGGGCATGCAGTGGCTGCCGCGTCTTTTGTACCCCGACAAGTTCGACACCTCAATCGCCGATGTGACCAAGAGCTACTACAAGACGTTCTACGGTTACGACATGAGCGACCAGGAGGTTGCCGACATGACCGCGAAAGCGCTGCCGAAAAACGCTTAGAGCGGACCTATCGACTACCGATAGAGCGACCCTTCGCCGCATCGCATGAGAAGAGCCCGGGATATCCCGGGCTCTTCGGCTTTCACCAGTTGTTTGCGATCGACCCGAACCTCGCGCAACGTCCGCTCATTCAACAACGGGCGGCATCGACGAAATCCGTATGCCGGATGATAGGATCCAGGCGATTCACAGCATCCACCCAGTCAGTCCGACAACGTGGCATCGTCTGAAGAAGGCTCCCGCGAAACAGAGGATTCGCCTTTTAGATGGCGTGCTCGATGCGGTGTTACCTGAATTTGCATACCGCTATGGCAACCGCGGCAAGCAAACCGACAGCCCCCATGACGACACCGCAGAACATCCAATTCGCCATATCGGGGCCAAGCAACATCGGCGTCACAAGGGACCCCAGGAACTCTCCCAAGCATTGAACCAACATGAGCACGCCCATCGCAGCAGGCATCATTTCCGAACGACCTGCAATCTGAGGCAAGCTCGTTAAACATGCAACGGGAATTCCGTAGCCGATGAATCCCATCAAAATCGCGCCGAGCCAAAGCAGAAAACCCGATTGCGTCAGCATGAGGAACGTTGCGGGAGCCGCAGCCGCAACGGCAATCACGTAGAAAACCTTCGTTTTACCGGTTCTATCGATCAAGCGACCGAACACGAGAGCGGAAACGATTGCCAACAGCCCGGGCAACGAGCTTGCAAACCCCGAAAGGGAAGCGTTCATGCCCTGATCCTGCAAGAACGTAGGGGTGTAGCTGAGAACGGCAAGGATCTCGATATTGAATACAAGGTACGCGAAGAAATACAGCAATGCATTAGGTTGGACAAAGGCAAGATAATCTCGCAACGAAGGAGAAGCCCCATGCCCAACATCTTCAACTTCCCTTATTTCGCGAACCGACGGAACCTTCACAAAGGCGGCGAGGACAAGCGCCGCAGCTACGACGACAAAGGCGTATATCAGCCATGTCCCCTCAAGACCGAAAGCCTCGAAAACCCAAGGGGTTACCGTCGAACCGATAACCGATCCGAGGCAAATCCACAACGACCAGATCCCGTTCGCGGTTCCCTGGTGTTCGGGGGCAATGTACTTCTCCACTGCCAACGGGCCTGCCACCGTCACGAACACGAAAGCGACGCCTTCCACGGCGCGAGATAGAATCATCATCCAAGACGCAGAGGCAAACGCCCCCATGATGCTGCCGGCAACGATAACCACGCAGCCGAGCAGCAAAACGTTCTTGGGGCCTAGTTTTTTTGCGAGAGATCCTGTAGGGATGGACAAAAAAATACCGACGGCGGTAAACACCGACATCAACCATGCACCGGTGGATGGGGTCATTTCGTACAACCCCATAACAGGTTCGAGTATGCTCGGCACCTTGTATTGGACTATCGTGATCGCCACGCCGACGAGAAGCAAGATCGCGCTCAAAACAAGATACCCGGGGCGAACCTGACCGTACGGATCCCTCGAAGAAACCGAGTCGCCTCCCTCCCGGGCAAAACGGCATCCCGCCTTCTTATCCTGGAGCATACCCACCGAACCTTTCTCCTTCGCAAACAAGCGCCCGTCTCACTGCTGAAACGGGCGCTTCCTAGGGGGTCGAAGCGTCGATTACTACCCCGCTCCGTTTTACTTCTCGGGAGCAGGTGCCACTGCGGGATCGAAGCCGCTGATAGCCGTCGCGAGCTTCATGATCGGCTTGAGGGTGATGAGCTGGACGATGTACCCGCAAACCAGCAGGAACGGATAAACCATCGTCCATGCCGCTATGGTACCCGCCATGCCCCCAGCCTGGACGTTGTTGAGCCACGTGCAGATAAAGCTGATGGACGTGATCATGACAAAAGCGAGAACGAAAACGCTCACAAAGTGCACGGCAATACCGTTTTTGATTTTCAGGGCAGCAGCGAGCTTCTGACCCCATGCCAAACCGGGAACGAAATCGCCGATGAACATACCAACGCAGAAGCTTTCGATCTAGGAAACGAAGAAGCCGAGCGGGGTGAGAATGGGCAATGCTTCATTACCCGGAAGATTCTGAACCGTCCATAAAACATAGAAGCTCAAAATCGCACACATGATGATGTTCATAACGCCGTTTACGATACGACCGAAACCGCCAGGACCTTTAAACGTCATTGCAATCCCCTCCTGCCACTTTGCCTAACAACACCGACGCACCATACGCATCCCCAACTAATGCGTCAGCCGTTTACATTCACTACTCTTCGAATTGACCCATATCACCCGAAATGGGATTACGACGGTTTCTCTTGACAAGCTCACCGTAAGTCGCAGGCTTGCGATCCTTCAGCAGATCAGATCCCGCCATCGAGGCGAGTCTCGCCTGCATGATCTCGGCTTTGATATCGACATCGGCGACGGCCATTCCCTCCTCGAAACCCGTGGTTGCACAAACTTGCATAGGGTTCGGGCCGATGATTCGGCTGTGACCCATCTCGAAGGGGCCGCTTACGCAAGAGTCGATGAAGAAACACATGTTTTCGAGAGCGCGCGCATAGCTGAAAACATTTCCCGCCTTATAGTCGTTGTCCTCCTCGTTCGGCTCGATGGAAGGCCACGCCGTCGGGCAAAGCAGAATCTCGGCACCCTTAAGGGCAAGAGAGCGCGCTACCTCGGGATAGGCTTTGTCGAAGCAGATCATCAAGCCGACCTTGCCGAAGCGCGTTTCAAACACGGGATAATCCCCGTCACCGGGGTACATCATGATACGTTCCGTCAACGGCAGATGAACCTTACGGTATTTTCCGATGTAGCCTTCGGGGCCGACCAAGACCAAGGCGTTGTACAACATATCCCAGTTTTCGGAATCCTGCTCGGTCATGCCCCAAGCGATATACATATCGTGCTTCTTAGCTAATTCGATGAAGTACTGCGTGCTATCCCCTTCGGGGATCACCTCTGCAACCTCATGCTGATAGAACGCATCCTCCGAATTGAAGATGAACATGGGGTTCTCGGGCAATCCACCCAAGGCCAACTCGGGAAACAAAATGAAATCGGCGTTTTTCTCCGCCGCCTCTTCGATGAATTTCGTCATTTTCATCTTGTTCGCTTCTTTATCGCGCACAAGATCCATTGCGACACTTGCGAGAATCGCCACGACAACCCCTTTCCTCGTGTGTTTTTTAGAAATTGAGTGTACTCAATTTCTAATACGACAAAATAACCCCATAAATCACGCATGTCAATAACTTTTGAACTCTTATCTATTTTCGTACCTACTCAAATCTTGATGTCGATATACGTCTATACGACATGTGGCGGATCCGCCATTTGATGAATCGCTTTTTTCTACGATGACATGGGAAATCAGCTAGACTGGTAAAGGGTTATCGAAAAGGCGAAGGTTGGTTATGGTAAGGCTGAGCGCAGGAGAGAAAAAGAAGCTTCTCATCATCGATACGTGCAAGAAGCTTTTCTACAGGAACGGATACGCTAATACGACTTATGAAGATATCTGCAAAGCGGCAGATATCCCACCCGGGACGATCACCTACCATTTCAACGGAAAAAGGGACATCGCTGCGGTTATCGACCGTGAGTACGAGCGCGAAAACAAAACCTATATCGAAAAGCTGTGCGGAGATCGCTTCAGCCTTACCCAGATGATGGTCATCGAGAACTTCCATATGTGGAAGCGTATTTTCGAGGACGCCAGAATCAGAAGATTTCTCCTGGATATTTCAAGCGACAGGCTTCCTACCGCTTCAACCGTTGATGCGATTACTTATTTCTATCGTTGCGTCATGGATGACCGCGGTATCGAAGGGATTTCCGAGAAAGAGCTCACTCTCATCGTCGGCGCACAGATCGGCATGAGCGACGGACTCATTCACGCCATCAAAGATTCCGAATACGACTACACTTATGAAGAGGCTGCCGAATTCGGCATCAGGTTCTTCCTTCGTCAGCTCGGCGTAGACGATAAAACCATCGCTCAACTGACAAAGGAAGGAAAAGAAATTTTCGATCAGCTGACTATCGACAACCGTTATTACGAGGATTTCGCCTACGACGACAAGTTCGTTCACCCTATGACGCAGTAAGTGAAAACCGGAGCGGGATCGAACGCGATTATCGATAATGGCCTTTGCGCGAGACGATGAAAAGAGAGCCACCCTCTATCTTGCACACAAGCCTGTTCGCGGCGTCGATGCGGACGCTGCGTTTATGTTCTGCACTCCTAAAAGTCAAATTATTTTGAAGTTTTGGGAGCGAAGCAAGAGGACCCCGTCCCGAAAGCACTGAGGGCATTCGGGACAAGCCGCGGAAAAAGCTGACCTCTTTTTCTTGCAAGAAAGGTTCGACAACTTCCCGCAAGTTCAAACCCGCAGATCAACCGCCCAAAAGCGCGTACTTCTTCCTAATGCGCGCGAGCTTGCGCATCCACGGGCCGTACAGCGCCACTAAAAACACCGCCGTGGCTATGCCGTGCGTGGTGTCGAAGGGCAACGCGGCGGCGTAGACGATGAGCGCCTGCCCGATGGACTGCGGATGGTAAAAGCCCACGATGCTCCAGATGTTGAGCACGAAACCGTACACGTAGCCCGACGCGAAACCCCAGACGACCAGCGGGATCAGCCCTACGATGGCCTTCGCGAACGCCTGGCGCGAATCCGAGCCGGGCGCGTCGGGGGCACCTGGCTCAACCTGCACGCGCCCGAACACCTGACGCACGCCGTCGAACGCGCCGAGCTGAGCCAAAACGCCGCCGAGGTAACCGATGAGGCCCCATCCGTACATTTGCCAGGGAGTCCACGGACCCTGCCCGAAGAAGAAGTTCGAAACGAGAGCGGCGATAGCGCCCACCATGAAACCGCTGCGTCTTCCGAAGGCGGCTCCGGCGATGATGGCGATGGCCGATACCGGCTTGAAGCTCGGGAACGGCGCGAACAGGATGCGCCCCGCCGCCGCGAGCGCGGCGAGGACCACCACGGGCATGGTGTCGCGCAGACGCGGCGCGCTTTTCTCGTACCCTGCGAAGAACAGCACCAGCGACGCCACCGCCACGACGAGGCTCAAAAGCGCCGCCTGGTCGACACCCGACGCCGCGCACGCGATGAGCGCGACGGGAGCCGCCACGATGGCGACGAACTCCACGATGAAGTTGACGATCCGTCTCATACGCGCTCCTCTTCCCAGCATCGAAGCAACGTGCCGAACAGGCGCGACGCGGCGTTCGGACGATACACCAGGTTGTTGGCGAAAAACTCGCGCGCGCCCTCGGTGCACGCCGTCTCGCCGTCGAAGAGCATGGACACCTCGTCGGCGGTCACCAACGCGAAGTCCAGGTCATGCGTCACGAATACCACGGTGCGGCCCTCGGCCGCCAAGCTGCGCACAATGGTCGAGATCTCCGCGCACGAGGTGGGGTCGAGACCCTTCGTCGGCTCGTCGAGGAACAAAAGCTCGGGCTCGCACAGCAGCAGCTTCGCCATCGCGAGCTTCTGCTGTTGACCGCCCGAAAGGTCATAAGGGTGGCGCTTCTCGCAGCCCACGAGGCCGAACCGCGTAAGCATCGCGCGCTCATCCTCATGGGTGTAACCGCAGCGCTCGCGCCATTCCGCAAGCTCCTCCTCAACGCTGTCGCACACGAACAGCGTCTTGGGGTCCTGGGGCAGCAGCGCCTGCTTGGCCACCATATCGTTTTCCACCTTGCCGCGTTGCGGGGAGCCCACCTTCGCCATGAGCTTGAGCAGCGTGGTCTTGCCGGAGCCGTTGCCGCCGACGAGCGCGTGAACGCTGCCCCGCCGCACCTGCAGATCGACGCCGCGCAGAACCCACGGCGCGCTCTTCTCGTAGCGGAACATCGCCTCCCGCACGCGCACGCAGCAATCGCGGGCGTCGCGCGTCGAGCGCTTCGACGCCACCGCCGCCTCCCAGCTCTTCCAACGCGGAAGAAGCGCGGCCTCCACCTGCTCGCGCGTCGCCGCATCGCCGATCTCGCCCATGGCGATGGTGCGCGTCGCGTACGACGCGACGTCCTCGGGCGCGTGGGTCGCCATGACGATGGTCACGCCCAGCTCGCGGTTCACGCGAGCCAGCATGAACAGGAACTGCTTGAGCGCGTTGGGGTCGAGCTGGGAGGTCGGCTCGTCGAGCAGCCGCGGACGCAGCGCCAAAACCGCCGCCAGGTTGACCAGCTGCTTCTGACCGCCCGACAGCGCCTCCACCGAAGAGCGCACCCACGGCCCGATGCCGAGGAAGTGCGCCACCTCCGCGACGCGCCGGCGCATCTCGTCCTGCTCGATGCCGAGGTTCTCAAGCCCGAACGCGAGCTCATGCCACACGGTATCGCACACGATCTGCGCCTCGGGGCTTTGCATGACGAACCCGATGGAGGAGGCGGACTCCCGAGGGGAAAGACCGCGCGGGTCCTTCGGCGAGACGACCTCCCCGCCCTCGATGAGGCTCTTCCCCGCCACGGTGATCGACCCCTCGCGCTGCCCTTCGGGCATGAGCTCCGGCTTGAGCGAGCGCAGAAGAGTGGTCTTACCCGAGCCGGTCGAACCCACCAGCACGCAGAAGTCCCCCTCGTTCACCTCGAAAGAAACCCCGTCGAGAACACGCTCCCCTACGCCGCCGTGACGCGCTTCGCCGTCGGCGGGGTAAGCGAACGAGAACCCGTTTACTTCAACGAGCGCCACAGCCACCACTCCTTAACATACAGCACGACGGGGATGAGCATCATCAGCGCATAAGGGATGTAGCCCCACCACGCCACCAACACGCTCGCCGTCGGATAGAATTGATATTGAGAACACGCGGTATACACCAGCACAGCGTTGACCAGGGCGAACACGCCCACAGCCACCACGACCGCCGTGTCTGCGGCGGTGAAGCGGTAGCGCTTGTACGTCGTACGGCGCGCGCCGCAATCGTAGCCGCGGGCGCGCATGGCGCTGCTGCGCTCGATGCCGTCTTCCATGCCCCACCCCATGAGGATGCTGACGATCCTGAAACGCCCCTCGCGCTTCTGCCCCTTCGTCTGCGGGGCTGCAGCGCTCACAGCATCCTGCACCATGGCCACCGCCCGCCCGCGCGAGAGAAACTGGGGCACGAGACGCATCACCTGGGTGATCATCAGCGTGACCACAGGCGCGATGTTTCCGAACAAGGCGAGCGAGTTGTCGCTGTTCATGCATGCGGAATACGACGAGAACCACAGAAACACCGACGCGAGCATGCCGCCCGCGCATGCCCCGTAGAGCAGCGACTCAGCGTAGATGGCGAACAGCCCGAAACGCAGAACCTCAGTCGAGCCCATGGCGGAGAAAAGCGGGTTGGCGATCGTGACGATGAGCCACATGGGCACGATCCAAACAAGAGAGCGCGCCGTCGGCTTGAACCCGCGCGTCACGCACGACATGATGAACGCGCCGATGAACGAAATAACCACGTACACCGGGTGCATCGCCGCCATGGAGAAGACGATGACGCATGCGAGGAAGACGAACGCGACCGCGGGGTGGTAAGTAGAGAACACGTTATCCATTGACCCTCCGATCAAACTTCGACGATATATGAAAAAGCGCCCGTCCCGGCGGGACGGGCGCTTACGACATAGACGTGCTAGCCGTTAATGTCGGTCACATATCGCCAGGCGATAACGTCACCGTCCTCGAGCTTGTACAAGCCCGCGGACATCTGGGGGTCGACCCCGTTGACGGAGTACTTCCAGCCCCACGCGCCCTTCGACGGATCCTCGGCAAGACCGCCGATAGCCGCCACGTACGCGCCGAACCCGGAGTTGGTCGCGTTCACGGACAGGCCGGTGGCCACCAGCGCGTCGAGCACGGTCGCGCCACGCTCGAACGTGAACTCCATGGGGCCCGCCGAGACGGGGTTGCCCACCGTGGCGCTGGTCACCGAGATGGACACGGTGACCACATCGCGGTCGGGAGCAGGCGCCGGCGCCGATGAGGAGCCGCCCTGGCCGGGCGTTACGACGGTCTCGGCGCCGCTTTGGACCACCTGGGTGGACTCGGAAGAGCCGCCCTCGGCGGAATCGGCCGCCTCGTCCTTCGCGCTGCTGGAAGCAGACGAGGACGCCGACGACGCCGCAGACGAGGAGCTCGCCGCGCTCGACGAGGAGGCCGTCGTCTGCATCAGGTTCGACGAGCCCCCCTTGTCCTCGCCGGGCGAGAACAAAAAGAACGCCGAAACCGCGATAAGGACGATCGCGACGATGGCGACCACGATAAGCGCGATGCGCTGGCCCTTACCGAGCGGCTTTTTCTCCTCGGGAGCAGCCGCCGGGGCGCCGGGAGCGATGCGAGCATCGCTCGGCGCCTTCTCGGTGGACTTCTCCACCGACGAGTTCTTGCTTTCCTCGGACACAACGATCATCCCCTACATCTGAGCGCGACGACGCGCGAACACGAAGTACAGGATAACGCCGAGAAGGGCGACAACGCCCAGCGCGATGCCGGCGATGGCGAGCGGGTTGAGCGTCGCGGGCGCGGGCTCAGGCTCAGCAGAAGCGGCGGCAGGCGCAGCCTCCTTCGCCTTGGGAGCGCCGGTCGCGTTCTTCGCGGTCGCGGGCGTGGCCTTGCCGTCCTCGGCGACCGAGGCCGCAGCCTCCTTCTTCACGTCGGAAAGCGGCGCGTTGGTGGTCACCACGGTGTAGGTGGGAACCACGGTCACGATCGGAGCCTGGTTGCCCTCGGGAACGGACGGATTCAGCTCATCGGGGTTGATCGGGGGCTTCACGCCACCGCCCGAGCTGACGTCCTCGCCCCACTTCGCGTAAAGCGTCATGTTGTCCGCAATCGGCGTGGAGAAGTCCCACGGCTGAGTCAGCTGCTTGTCGGCGAACCAACCCATGAACAGATGCCCCTCGCGCACCGGATCGCCCGGCTTGTTCATCGGCTTGTTCTGAGCCACCAGAGACGCAGGCATGTGCGAGCCGCCGTTGGTCTCGAAGGAGACCGAGAAGCTCGGGGCCGCGCTCAGCTTGAACAGCGTGCCGGAGTCGTTGGTGTAGTACAGGTTGCCCGCAGCGTCGGCCACCACCGAAGCGATGGTGAAGTTCTGCAGCATCTGCTCGGGGATGAAGATCTGCTCGGCCTTGTCGTCACCGAGCTTGTAGCGGTACACGCCGCCCGGGTTGTTGTTGCAAGTGAAGTACGCGTAGATGCCGTCGCCCTGGACCGAGATCAGAGGAGACGCCTGCGCCAGGCCAAGGCCCGCCACGACGTTGGACTCGATGGTCATGGTGGCGATGTCGACCACGACGATGAGGCCGTTGCCCTTAGCGGCGTTGGTGCTGTCAGCACCGCAGACAACCGCCTTGCCGTCGACGATCGAAGGCGTCGAGGTGGACGTCACGGCGAAGTCGACCGAAGCGACCTCCTTCAGCGTGTTGCCCGAACGCTCGATCTTGTGCAGCACGCCGTCGTTTTGAGTAACGGCCAGGTAGGTGCCGTTGCCCTTGGCGTCGACGTCAGCCGCCACGATGCCGGCGCGAATCCTGTCGCTCAGCGCGATCGAGGCGATGGTGTCGCCGGTCTTGCCGTCGATGAGCGCCACGTTGCCGGCGTCATCGCCGAGAATGAGCTCGCTGCCGGAAGTCGCAGCGCCGGCCCAGTAGTAGCCTGCGCCGTTCTGCTCGTTTTTGCTGGTCTTCTTCGTCCACTGGACGGAACCGTCCTTCAGGGAGACGCAGACCATGACGCCCTCGTCGCTGGGAGCCCAAGAGGAGCCGGGCGAGAACATCGTGTAAATGCAGCCATCAGCGATGGTGACGGTGGACATGGCCTGGTAGAGCGTGCCATTGCCGAAGTCGGCGAGGGCCGGTGTCTTCCAAACGCAGGTCAGGGTGTCGGCCGTGTAAGCGGCGATCTTGCCCTTGTCCATCGGGACGATGATGAGGCCGTCGGCGTAAGCCAGACGGCAGATCTGCTGCGTCTGCTCGCCGGTGGGAGCGGAAGCCACGAGCTTGCCGGTCTCGCCGTCGATGCGCTGGACCTTACCCATGGCGACGACGAACACATCGCCGTCAACGATCAGCGGGTCGGAGACGGTCGCGTACCAGCCGCCGTCCTTGAAGTCGTAGGTCCACTCGGCCTGCGTGCCGTCGGTCGGCGTCGGCGCGGTCACGACAGGACCCGCGGGACCGCCGGCGAAGCCGGGCCAATCAGCCCCCAGCTCGGGACGCGGAGCGGTCGGATCGACCACGAAATCGCTCTTACCGGGAAGAGAGGCGCCGTCAGCCGCGTAGTACCACGCAACCGAATCGCCCACGCGCAGCTTCACCTCGGAAGCGGCAACGGTCGAAGGCTTGCCGTTGATGAACAGCTGCCAGTACTTCTTGGTGCTGTCATCCCAGCCGAGGACACGGCCGTCAAACGGAGACGTGATGGTCTTGAGGTAGAAACCGTACGCTCCATCGGGATCGTAGTCGGCCTTAAGGCCCGCGGCCTCGAATGCGGCGATGGTCGCATCAGCCGCGGTAGCGCCCTGCTTCACATCGAAGGCCTTCTCGGCGGCCCAGGTCTGGATGTTGCCCGCAGCGTCGACGCCGGTGACGCCGCATTTCACCTCGATGGTCTCGGGCAGAGTCGGGATGCCCTGGCCGGTTGCGCTGTACACCCAGGTCACGACGTCTCCGGCTTTCAGCGTGACGCCCGAGGCGCCCAAGCTCGAGGACTTGCCGTTCACGAACAGCTGCCAGTACATCTGAGTCGCGTTATCCCAACCGAGCACGCGTCCGTCGAAGGGGGACGTGATGGTCTTGAGGTAGAAGCCATACGTTCCATTGGGATCGTAGTCGGCCTTAAGGCCCGCACGGTCGAACGCCTCGATCGTCATGTCGGCAGCGTTCGCGCCCTCCTTCATCGTAAAGGAAGACTCGGGGGCCCATGCCTGGGGGTTGCCGTCGGCGTCAATGCCGATGACGGAGCATTTAGCCTCGATCTCCGCGGGAACGACCGGGATGCCCTGTCCAAACGAGCAGTACGCCCAAGTCACAACGTCGCCGGACTTAAGGTTGACGCTGGAGGCGCCCACGTTCGACGATTTGCCGTTCACGAACAGCTGCCAGAAGCGCCCGGTCTGCTGATCGAACGCGAGCACACGGCCGTCGTTGGGCGAGGTGATGCTCTTGAGGAAGAAGCCGAAGGTGTCGTTGGGGTTGTAATCCGCCGTCAGACCCGCGCGCTCAAACGCAGCGATGGTCAATGCGTCAGCGGCATCGCCCGCCTTCATCTCGAAAGACGACTCGGGCAGCCATGACTCGGCGTTACCGTCGGCGTCCATGCCGATGATGGCGCATTTTACCTCGATGGCCGCGGGGTCAGCCGCCACGCCGCCGGCAACCTCGTCGGACTCGGCGCCCTCGGGCTGCACGCCGGCGTCGGCGTCAACGGAGCCCTCAGCAGGAGCCTGCGCCGCGTCTTCCGCGGTCGCCTTGTCGGCCGCAGCATCTGCCGTGGCCTCGTCGGCAGGAGCTGCCACCTGCTCGACTGCAGCAGGCACAGCGTCCTGCTGCTCATCTTCCGCAACGCCCGCAAGCGCGGCCGTCGGCAGCATCGACACGATCAGCGTGATCGCGACGAACAGGGGGAAGATTTTTTGGAGCAAACCCGTTGCGGGTTCTTGCGAGCGTTCCAGACCGCTCGCCGCACCGCGCGTGCGAGAAGCACGCGGCGGAGCCTGCGTTCTTCCTAACATATTCGGAGCCTTTCTATCCAGGGCGTTTTGCGACGAATGAGTGCTCCGACTTCGCTTCGCGGGAAGGCGATCGCCTTTCGAGAACCCTTGCGAGCATTTACGGTTGCTGACACAGCGAGGGATTTTCACCCTCATTCCCTCAGACTCGACGCCGTTCGCCGAGCCCGCGCCATGTTTAGACGCGATCATCGTCCGCCATTCAACCTTTATAGTTTAGCACCATTAGTTACGCGCGAACGCAGATCGCATCATGCCTTTATTAGATCAGGTCATTTCACTTTCTGCATACTAAGCCTCTGAACAGGCTGCTCTTTCAACAAAATCGCTTTCCTATACATCGTTTGCCGCCCAATGAAGAACAGATCCGCCGCTCAACGATGGGCGCATGCCCGCCCATGAACTCAGCGAGACGACCCTTCACGCTAAATTGACAAGGCCCCTCGATCACGAAGCGCCCGCCGTCTCCCATCAGGAGAAAAACGACGGCGCCCCTACCGACCGAGGGACCCTCATCTCTTCAGGAAAGCGCGTGCCCTACACGCCCATCAGCACGACCGACAGCGCGATGATCACGCCCACGACCGACTCGCCGCCCAACAAGCCCGAAGCCACGACCAACCCGGACTCGTCACTGCGCGCGCGCATCTCCTCGAGGCTCGGCGCCTCATCGGCGCCCATCGCGATAAGCTGCTCGCGCGCGCGGCGATGCCGCGCCTTGCAGATGGCGTCGTAGATAAGCTTCGCGACCATGCCGAGCGCCGCGGTAAAGGACATGTAAAACGGCAGGTACACGCCCAAGCCGAGCATCATCGCGGGCAGGCCCGCGATCTGCAGAACGAATCCGACGACCAGCCCGATAGCGAACGCCGGCACGCTCGGGATGCCCGCGATCATCGTCGCGACCACCGAAGCCTGAGCCGCCACGAACTCCTTGCCGGGACCGAACGAATCCGCACCGTAGGCGCTCACCAGCACGAACATCACCGACACGGCCACGATCGCGCCCAAAACAGCGCCCATAGCCTGGCCGATCCACTGCGCCTTGGGGTCCGTGCCCAGAATGCGGCCCGCCTTGAAATCGTTCATGACATCGCCCGCCAAGCCGCACGCGACCGACACCACGCCGGCGACGAAGAACAGCTGGACCTGCGGCACGTTCGACACCGCCGCCACGGCTAAAAGCACGATGAGGCCGAAGATCTCCATCGGGTCGATGCCCGTCTGCCCGACGCTCTGCGCGCTCATGGCCGTGGTGATCCACGCAAGCGCCACCACGATGATCGCGGGAACGGGGCCCAGCTCCAGCACAAAGCACACGATGAGCGCGCAGGCGGCAACCGCGCAGGCAGCCAAGCCCGCAGTGATGCGGAAGCGACGACGTGATCCGCCATCGCGCTCGGCGCGATTCGCCTTCTTCTTGCTCGACGAGGAACCGACCGACGCCGCGCGGACGCGCGAGTAGATCAACTTGGCGACCACACCGAAGCCGGCGCCCATCATAAGGCCCATGCCAAGGCTCGACACGATGCCCTGCCCCGTTGCAATGTCCCACAAACCCGCGTTCGACGCGCCCACGATAAGGCCGAAGTTGGCGAACAGAGCGCCCGCGATCCACGTGACGACCGCGCCGACGCCCACCAGATACCCCACGGCCAAAAGCATCGGCGAGCAGTAGATGCCGAACGCCACACCCGGAATCGGCAACGTCGCGATCATGGCGGGGATGACGCCGAGCGCATCGCGCAGCGCGCAGAACACGCCCGCCACGCCCATGGCGCCGAACAGTTTGCCGCCCGTTTTCTTCGACGAAGAGCCCTTCGCTCTCGTCTCCGCGCCCGGCGCGGCATCGGCGCCGCCGTTGCCCGCGATAAGGGTCTGAGCCGCCGCCTGACCGATGGGGAATTCGAGATCGTCGTCCTCGATAAAATGCCTGCGAAGAACCGCCGTGCACACCAGGCCCATCAGCACGCCCGCCAATGCGACGGCGAGCATCTCGCCCCACGAGACCTCGCCCGCGCCGAGAATCCAGATGCCGGGGATGGTGAAGGCGAGGCCGCCTGCCACCATGGCGCCCGCGGACATGATGGTGTGCGTGACGTTCGCCTCGTTAAGAGTGGCGGTGCCGCGTTTGCGGTCAATCGCCTTCAAGAAAAACAGGGAAATGATGGCGGCAAAGATAATCGGCCACGGAAGGGCGCCCATCTTCAGCGCCGTGTAAACCGATGCCGCAGTGATGACCGCGCAGCCGACAAGGCCGATGACGGCACCACGCAGAGTCAACTGACCCTTGGGGATGTTCATGTTCGTCTCCTTCGGTATATCCGCTTCCCCTCATGCGGGAAGTCGGGTTACGCTATGACGGGTGTAGTATAGTCGCACAATCCGCCGAACACCTCACCGGTTTTGTAGTAACGAAGACAATTTCGCACGATCGGGCGCCGCAAAGCGCCGCCGAGCGCCGTCAAACGCCACCAGGAGACAGCATGACCGACAGCCTCATCGAAAAGCCGACTTACGACGGCGCACTGCTCGCCATCGACGCGAGAAACACGGCCACGCGCCTCGGCCTGTTCTTCGACGGAGCCGACAAACCGTTCGCCACATGGTCGATCAGCACGCCGAGCTCCCTCACCGTCGACGAGGCGAAGCGCGAGCTGCACTCGTTTTTCGAGATGGTGCGCTCGGGCATCGCCACTGCGCCCGGCGTCGACGCGAGGCAAAAGGACATCGAGTTTTCCGCCCCCTCCGCCGCCATCGTGGCATCGGTCGTTCCCGCGCTGACCGACGCTTGGTCTGCGGCGGCGCGCTTTTTCACGAGAACGCGCACGCTCGTCGTCGGTCCCGGGCTGAAAACCGGCATTCGCATGCGTTACAACGACCCCGCCCACATCGGCGCCGACCGCATCGCCAACATCGCCGCGGCAACGGCGCAAAAGCTAGCGCCCGTCCTGATCATCGACCTGGGAACCACCACCAACATCGAGGTCATCGACGAGACGGGCGGATTCTGCGGCGGCGTCATCGCGCCCGGCATCGACCTGTCCGCGCGCGCCGTATCCGCATCGGCCGCAAAGCTCACGCAGATCTCAATGAAAGCGCCCAAGAGCATCATCGGCAAGAACACCGACGACGCCATGCGCGCGGGAATCGTCATGGGGGAGGTCGCGCGCATCGACGGACTCGTCGGCATGATCTGGAAAGAGCTGGGGCACCGAACCCCCGTCGTCATGACGGGACACGGCGCAGCAGCCATGGCGACGCTCTCGTCTCTCGACATCGAAGCGGAAAGCGACCTGACCCTTTCGGGCCTGCGCGCGCTAGCCCTGCTCAACAAACGTCAATAACGACAAGAAGGGAAACACGTGAACGGCCAAGATATCGAATGCGCGAGCATAGGCTCCGAGGCGCGCATCACCACCCCCGCCGAAAGCGGACGCGAAAACTCACGCGACACCCGAGTGCAATCGATTGCGGAAGGCGGCGCCGACGCGCGCCTCGACCCGGACCTGCCGCATTTCACCAACAGAGAATGCCCCTACTTCCCCTGCCACGACGGCATCGACCCCGCGCTGTTCAACTGCCTGTTCTGCTTCTGCCCCCTCTACGCGCTCGGCGAGGATTGCGGAGGCGCGCCTGTTTTCGGCGAAAACGGTGTGAAGGACTGCTCGCGGTGCACGCTCCCGCATCGGGGCAACGCCGGCAACCGGCTCGTTAACGATAAGTTCGCAATGCTGTCCGACCTCGCACGGAAAGCACGCTGAGGACTATGCTAGGACGAACGCTGTGAACCGATCACAACACCAGGAGCACGCATGTCGCCGATAGATTCGATCCGCTTTTCGAGAAAACACGGGCGCAACGCGCGCGGCGAGGCCGAGCCGCCGGAGGCCGCTGCGCACCTCGCCGCCACCCCGGCGGACGAAGCCGCACAACCCACCGCGGACACGGCGGATGCAGCCTCGCGGCGCGATGAAGAAGAGAGACGCGCGAGGACGCCGCTCGGCTTCAAGATATACGGAATCCTCTGCATCATCGGCGGTCTTGCGCTCGTACCTCAGAACATCGCGATGCTCGTGGACACGTGCCTGTACTTCGCCAACGGCGAGCTGAGTCACAACTCGCTCATCACGCAAGTCCTCTACGTGCTCAACGTCGCCCTGGTCGCCGTCATCGTCGTCGCTTTCGTCGTGTTCGGCGTCAGGCTCGTCTTGTTCAAGCGGCGCGGCGCACGGCAAACCGCCGAGTTCATCATCGTCCTTCTGGCGGCGGGTTGCCTGTGCTCGCTCATGCTGGTCGGCGTCTCCTACGACTTGGTGGGCTACCTGGCGACCACCGTCCTGCTTGTGGCGATGCTCACCTACGTCGACCCGTCGCTTTCCGACGAACGTCAGCTTCAACGCAAGCTGCGCGACATGGAGACGCGCGAAGAGCTTGAAGAGGGAACGCTCGGACGCGACGAAACGGGGCGAGGTTACATCGCGCTCGATTTCTTCAACTTGTTCTGGATCTTCGTCATCGCGTGCGTGATGGGCGACGCCATAGAGACGGTCTACCATATGCTCGTCGTCGACCCCGGCGTCTTCCAAATTCGCGCGGGGATGCTGTGGGGGCCGTTCTCGCCGATTTACGGATTCGGCGCGGTGCTGATGACCATCGCGCTCAACCGCTTCCATAAGTCAAACATCGTCGTGATCTTCCTCGTAAGCGCCGTCATCGGCGGAGCGTTCGAGTACTTCGTCAGTTGGTTCCTGCAGTTCGCGTTCGGCGCCTGCGCCTGGGACTACACCGGCACGTTCCTCAGCATCGGCGGACGCACGAACTTCCAGTTCATGTGCATGTGGGGCGCGCTCGGCGTCGTCTGGATCAAGCTCATCCTGCCCGTGATGCTCAACGTGGTCAACCTCATTCCCTGGAAGTGGCGCTACTCCGTGACGTTGGTTTGCGCCGTGCTGATGCTGTTCGACGGGGCCATGACGCTGATCACGCTCGACTGCTGGTACGGAAGGCTCGCGGGAATGCCCGCCGATAACGCCATGGCCGTCTTTTGCGCCGACCACTTCGACAACACGTACATGGCCGATCGGTTTCAAAGCATGTCGATCGACCCGAGCAGCGCAACCCGCGCACGATAGCCGCAGCTGCGCCCGCGCTGCGGCGGGGTCGGCGAGCACGGCGATCGCAGCGGCGCCAGGGCGCGCACCCGCGTCGCCGCGCGCCCAAGCGTGCCCCGCACCGATCGCAACAGCATACGCCCGCCATGCGCCCACGGCATGCGGCCACAGCGCCGTCGTGGATCGCGCCCGGGCGCGTGCTCGAAAGAAGGCGCACCGATTCCCGTTTTTCAACGACTTGTATCAACGTTTGCCCTAAAGGTTAATTCCGCTGACGGCATCATGTTTCTGACCAGGTGTTTCACAGAGCCCTCCTTGCGAACCGCTCGTGAATTCCGCCCCAACGGCCAGATAGCGCCCGTCTGCTGATACATTTCGTCAAAAAATCGGAATCGAAGAGCCGAAAAACGAGCACGAGCCTTACGCCAGCATCGGCACTCGCGGCAACGAAGTCCCGCAATGCAGAGAAACCCCTGCATCTTGAGCAAGATGCAGGGGTTTAAGGTGGAAAAGCTCCGATACGCGGGATCAAACGAACCGCGGCACCGGCCGCGCGCGGGACGTGACGCCGATCAGACGCTCCGAGCACCGACGGCGCAGACGCCGGCGCGACCCGAGCAGCGCAACCCGCGCACGATAGCCACCGCCGACCCCCCTGCAGCTGCGACTGCGGCAGGATCGGCGAGCACGACGGATTAAGCGTCGCCGGACGTCGCGCCAAGCGCCCCGAGGAGATCGGCTTAAGAGCGGGGCGCCGCGCCGTAACCGGTCGCGCGATACGTTGCCTCGGACGCCCACTCGGGGGCGTAACGCCCGACCCAATGAGCCACCGCGCGAATCGTGACCAAGCTCGCGAAGAACTCGACGACCAGGCAAAGCACCATGATCGCCAGCATAGCCAAAACGCCCACGACACCCAGCGCGCCGAGCATGCCGGCGACGGCGCTGCTGCCGTACGAGTACGGGTCCATCATGGCCACGGGAACGATCGCGCCCAATCCGAGGAACATGGCGATGAGCGCGATCACCGAGATGACGAGGCCGGCGACGATGCCGGGCACCACGGCGGCGCAGAAAAGCCCGGTCCAGTTGCGCTTGATCATCTGCCACGCCTTGCCGATGCTGAACCCGTCGCCGAGCTGCTGCATCATGGCCATGCGCATCGAGCACGCCTGCACGAACATGGATGCGCCGAACGACAGCGCCAGCGCGGCGAACCAGCCGATCAGCGGAATCCAACCGATAGCCGCCGACGCAATGCCCACGACCAAGGCGAACACGAGGGAGATCAAGAAGAAGTAGAAGCCGATTTCGAAGTTCTTCCCGCTGAAGTACTTCTTGGGCATCTGCGTCTTGCCGCCGAAGGGAACCTCGCGCGACCAGTTAAGAAGGTAGCCCTGGGAGAAGAAGTTCAGAACGGGCACGCAGTTGATGAGGCCGAGAACGAGCGCGCTGCCGAACCAGTTCTTCGAGCCGCGAATGTCGGCGAGCGCGGCCGAGATGCAGCCTTCGGTGTAATACACCTGACCGCAAGCCGCGCCGGGGTTGCCGCCGACAGGAGCGCCTTGCGGCCGGCCGTAGGGCTGCTGCGGTTGAGCATAGGGGTTCGCAGCCTGCTGCGAGGCCGCCCAGGCGTTCGTCGACGTCGCGTTCTGCGTCGGCTGCGCGTAGGGGTTCTGGTTCGTCTGGTTCGTCGAGGCGGCCTGGCTCGTCGGCTGCGCAGGTTGCGCGTACGGGTTCACGGGGGCCGCCGCGGGCTCGGGCGCCGGAACGGGGGCCGCCGCGGGCTCGGGCGCCGGAACGGGG
>ERZ827469.664-NODE-664-length-37144-cov-12.730324_pt1 | contig 37144 bp, 28 predicted proteins | sample MGYA00519917_ERZ827469 | MGnify/ENA primary metagenome ERZ827469 (study PRJEB31778, sample SAMEA3449314) | human gut metagenome | biome: human gut; feature: human-associated habitat; material: faeces | place: United Kingdom | collected 2010/2012 ... | reverse complement strand
TCGTGCCGCCCTTGCCCCGGCGCGCCCACACAGTACCGGGGACCAAGGCGGGGCACGGGGGTGCAGGGGGCCTGGGGCTGCCCAAGCCCCGGCCCCTTGCCGCCCGCCGCGCAGGCGACCCGCCCCTTCCCCCACAAAAAACAAAAAAGGCCGGAAGAAAAAGAATTCTTCCGGCCGGGCCGCCCCCCAAGGCAGCCCCGCACTGCCTGCCCGCCTGTGCGTCGGGCGCAGGTAGTCGGCTGTGGAGAAAGAGGCAGGCTGCCGCTGTCGGGCCCCATCCGCAAAGGGCTGCCCGGCAGGGCGCATCGCCTAAAATTCGAAGCGTTCCAGTTCCGGCACGGAAAGATCGGCATGGAACAGGGCCGAATCCCCGGCATCGGGCCGCAGCAGCAGGCGCAGGCACAGGGAGACCATCAGGCAGGCCACCCCGGCCGGGGCCGTGGCGATGACGCCTTCGTGGCGGGCGCTGCCCGCTTCCTCGCCGGTCAGCCCGGAGGCGTAGAGTTCCCGCAGGTGCAGGCGCCCGGAACGGGCCGCGCGTGCGAAACCCTCGGCCCGCAGCACGGAGCCGTGCACGAACGGCACCCCCGCCGCGGCGGAACGTTCTTCCAGTAACATTTTCAGCGCAAGGTCGTCCAGACAGTCCAGGGCCGCATCCATACCTTGCAGCATGTCCGGCAAATTTTTTTCATCGGCTTCCACATGCCGCACGTCCAGGGCCAGATGGCCCGCCATGTCGTGCAGGCCGCGCGCCGTGACCACGGCCTTGGGCTGTCCCAGCGTGCTTTCCGTGCAGAAATACTGACGATTGAGGTTGCTCTCCTCGAAGATATCGCTGTCGCACAGCCGCAGGCCCCCCACGCCCAGACGCGCCAGCAGGGAGGCCACATGTCCCCCCAGGCCGCCGCAGCCCAGCACGAAGACACGGGTTTGCAACAGACGGACCATTGCATCGGCGGAAAAAACGCCGTAGTTTCTACGGAAGCGTTCCGGCCAGATGCCGTCTTGCAGGAGCGCGACCATCACCTCCCGTTCGGGAAGGACGGCCCCCGCAGCCAGCTGCCGGATGGCTGCGCCGCCGACGAAGGCCGTGCCGTCCGCTGCCCGGCGCAGCACATGCGGCCCGGCCCATGCGGCCAGAGAGCCGCCGCGCAGGAACGCGCCGAGGCGCTCCCGCCTCCCGGACGCCGTCCAGGGCAGGAACGCCGCGGCGCATCCTCCTTCATCAGGGGATGGCGATGTGATGGGTGTCATGATCAACGGGCGTCTAACCTCCTCCGACAGCAGGAAAAAAGGCCACACGAGCACCGTCGCATATCTTGCTCTGGACCTCTTTTTGACGCCCGTTGATCATGACGATTTTTATCTCTTCCAGCGGCAGTCCCACCATCCTTGCCACATCGGCAGCCGTGGCGTCTTCGGGCGCATCAAGCGTTATCCCCGCTTCCGGGTCATATCCCGGGACATAGTCCCGCAGGGTCGTGCTCAGTTTGACGAGTATGCTCATGCTGGCCTCCGATGATGGCGTCCGCCGGTCAAGAAAATGTGTGACATCCCGGGCCCGCCCGAAAGCGGGCCCGGTGTCAGTCTATGCTACTTCTTGATCCAGTTGAAGACCGTCTTCAGCTCTTCGTGCGAGATGTCGAAGGTGGTGTTGTGCGGGGCCACGGGCTCGTCCACGAAGAAATCGGGCAGGTGGTCGGCGGCTTCGGTGATGCCGGCACGACGGTTGAAGTCGATCTCGGTGGAAAGGATGCGCTGGCCCAGGGTGACCACGTCGTCACCGGTGAGCTGCCAGCCGTACTTGGCGTTGAGCATGTCCACGATGGCGGCCAGGGCATCCGGGATGTCCAGGATGGCGAAGGCGGTGAACAGGCACAGGCCCACGGAGTCCACGGAGGCCGTGGCGATCTGCAGGTTGCGGGAAAGTTCGATCTGGCCTTCGGGCTTCAGCGGATCCACCTTGCCGCCGCAGCTCAGGATGTTGGCGGTCACGGCGTAACCGGCGGTATGGTCGGCGCCCATGGGGGTGGTGGCGTAGGTCACGCCCACGCCCTTGACGGCGCGCGGATCGTACGCGGGCAGGCTCTGGCCCTTGACGCAGGGCACGCGGCGCACGCCGAACACGCGGCCGGTGGTGGCGGTACCGCAGCCGATGATGCGGCCCAGGGGGGTACCGTCGCTGATGCCCTGCATGGCGGCCTTCACGGCTTCCACGTCACCGTAGGGGATGCCGCCGCCGGCCATGGCAACGCCCACGGCCACGCCCACGTCGATGGTGTCCACGCCGATGTCGTCACACATGTAGTCGAAGCGGCTCACGGCGTCGATGTCGCTGATGCCGCTGTGGGGACCGAAGGACCACAGGGTCTCGTATTCGGGCCACTTGCTCTGGAACTTGCCCTGCTTGTCGGGGAACAGGCCGGAGCAGCGGATGATGCAGCCGCTCATGCAGCCGTGGGCCACGGCACCTTCGCCGCCGCGTTCCTTGGTCAGGCGGTTCATGGTCTCGCCGGACACGCCTTCATGACCGTCGAACTGGCCGATGGTGAAGTTGGCGGTGGGCAGGCCGCCGGCTTCGTGCAGGATGTTCACCAGCACGCCGGTGCCGTATTCGGCCAGGCCCTTGCCGGTGATGGGATGCTCGGTCAGAGCCTTGGCGAAGCGCTTGGAAGCCTCGCGGAAGGCCTTTTCATCCACCAGAGGATGGTTCTTGCCGCCCTCGGGGTTGATGATGATGGCCTTGAGGCCCTTGGAACCCATGACGGCGCCCACGCCGCCGCGGCCGGCATGACGCATGGGGCGCAGCTCGCGGTCGGTGAACGCGATGCTGGCGGCGGTCAGCTTGAACTCACCGGCGCGGCCGATGGTCACATAGCTGCACTTGTCGCCGTAGGTCTCCACCAGCTTGGCCACGGCATCGAAGTTGTTGAGGCCGGCCACGGTGGAGGGCACCAGTCTGGCGGAGTCCTTGCCCAGTTCCAGCTGCCACCATTCACCTTCGGTGGCCATGTCTTCCACGATGATGGCCATGATGCCCAGCTTGGCCAGATGGCCGCCGGGCTGGCCGCCGGAGTTGGCTTCCTTGATGCCTTCGGTGAGGGGGCTCTTGCAGCCCACGGAAATACGGTTGCCGTTGGGGCTGTTGGTGGCGCCCAGCAGGCCGGGGGCGAACACCAGCTTGTTGTGGGGGCCCAGCGGCGTACAGATGGGGTTGACTTCGCGCGCCACGATGGTGGAGGTCAGGGCACGACCGCCCAGACCGGCGTATTCTTCGGGGATATCTTCAAACACACAGGTCTTGGTGGCCATGTTGACCCGCAGGAAACGGAACATGAGACTCTCCTTTGATTGATGCGAAACAAGGCAGTTCAGCAGTACATCCATCCAGTTTGCCCCACCTTAGTCCCGTGAAAAAAATTTGGTCAAGAAAACGGAAAAACAGACACGCTTCCGGCCCTGCCCCTCCCCAAAACGGACACGCTTCCGGCAGGGATGCGGCCTTTGGGCGCTGATCCTTAAAAAAATTTCATAAAACACGACAAAAAACACGCTTTTGCCCGGTGATATCCCAGCCACGGGCAAAAGCGTGTTTTTTATGGCGTTCCTCCGCTCCCGCTGTCCCCGGCAGTCCCTTCCGTGCCCCTTGCGGGCCCCCGCTCCTAGCCCCCGAAGCACGCCTCCCCACTTCCCGAAGGCTCCCTGGTCCCATGCCCGCCCGGGGCAGTCCCCGGCACGTCCCGGTCCATTCCCCCGGACCAAAGACCAGACCACGCCCTGCCAAGAAAGGAAACCAGCTTTTACCCGTTACTACGAGGCGAAAACGGTTTCCCCCATCCCCGCCCTCCATGCCATATGGCTCAAGAACGTACAGCGTTTCAATGTATTGAATGTATTGGACATAACGGTCATGTGCACGAAACGGCCGTTGCCAGCGCATGCCCTCTTTTCTCTTCCGCTGGTACCGCTGTAATGACGCCGGAATATATGTAAACAAAAATAATTAGTATTTGCTTTTTAATGGTTTTCAGGTGTAGGATTTCAAGAGATATCCCATAAAAAAATCATAGTAGAAAACTAATATTAATTCTCCCACTGCCCCCACGGTGTCCTTCCCCGGACACCCTGTTCATCAGCCATCGCCATACCGGCAAAAAAGAGGAGGAAAGGAGCATGTCCCATTCAGCCAAGAAATCCCGACACCGAAGGCCCTGCACGGCACGGAGCATGACACGCCTGGCCCTGGGCCCGCTCATCCTGACGGGCCTTTTTCTTGTGGGCTCTGTCTGCGCGGATCCTGTCCGGGCAGAGGAGATCGACCTGGCATCACAGCCGGGATTTAACACGATGCGCAGGGACTGGATCGACGACGGCAGCACCATCAGGCTCAAAGCGGATCTGGCCAGCGGCAAGACGGATCAGCTCATCATCGAATGGCCGGACTGGCAAGGGCAGTTCAGCATCCATGTGACGCCCACAGGCGCAGAGCCCGGTATCGCCGAGACGGACTTCCTCGTCCATCTGGAGTCGGGGAACGAGGCCAACTGTGCGCTGGCCAATCCCGGCGGCAAGATAGATGCAGGGGTCTACGTCTACGAGCTCGCCCGCAGGGAGCTGCCCATGCCCGATGATCCTGACTCTGATGTATCTTTCTATATCGCCGCGGAGCCCCAACCTCCCCTGGAATGGTATCTGCGGCGTGTCGGGGACGAAAAATCTCCCACGGCCGAGACCGTTCTGGGGCTTTCGGGCATGGCCTCCGCCTATGCCATGTGGATGGGGCAGCTTTCCGACCTGCGCGAGCGCCTGGGCGAGATCCGCTAAAGAACAGGCTGTCCGGCCTGGCGGGCATCGACTTCAGCCAGAATTTCTACGGCACGTCCTTCGGTTATGACAGGCTCGTGAAGCAGGACGACGCCAACAGGTGGCTGTTCGGCCTGCGCGGCCAGCTCACCAGGGGCGAACAAGAGATCGACGGCCTGCATGGCGGCTCCGGTGACAGCCGCTCCTACGGCATCGGGGCGTATGCCACCTGGCAGCATGCGGACGGCTGGTACGCCGACACCGTGCTGACCTGGGACTGGTATGACCAGAACCTCAAGACCCGCATGCTGGACGGCACCCGGGTGCACGGTTCCTACCATACCTATGCCGGCGGCATCAGCCAGGAAGTGGGGCGCATGTTCCGCTTCGGCGACGGATGCTTCATCGAGCCCCAGTTCCAGCTCTCCTGGTACTGGATGAAAGGCATGGACTTCACGACCAGCAACGGCATGAAGGTGGAGCAGGACGATGCCTGCGCCCTGACCGGTCGCGCCGGTCTGGTGCTGGGCAAAAAGTGGGATCTGTCCGAAGACCGCTACTTCCAGCCCTATCTCAAGGGCGGTGTGAACCACGAGTTCATGGGCGACCAGAAGGTCACGGTCAATGGCATCGCCTTTTCGGACGACCTGCGCGGGACCCGTCTCTACTACGGTACGGGCTTTGATGTGCAGTTCGCCCCCAATGCCCGGTTCTACGCGGAATTTGAACGTGAAGACGGACACAAGGCCTCCACGCCCTGGAGCGTGAGCGCCGGGCTGCGGATAGACTTTTAAAACACCAACGACCTGTTCCGCCGCACGGGTGGTCAGCCCGGGAGTTCCGCTTTATGGACAAACCGCAACCTCAATATCACATCTCGGATATCACGTGGAGACGTATCCAGCCGCACCTGCCTGGACAAAAGGGGCAGTGGGGAGGGATAGCCAGGGATAACCGCCTGTTCATCGATGCCGTCCTGTGGGTACTGCGAACCGGTGCCCCCTGGCGAAAGCTGCCGGAGGAATACGGGAAGTGGGGCACAGTGCACCACCGTTTCATCCGCTGGAGAGACAAACGGTTATGGGAGAAGTTGCTCGAAATACTGATTGACGACCCGGACTTCGCGTGGCTCATCGTCGACACCGGCCCCTGCGGGGAGCATCGCGGCGGCGCTGTTTTTCTCCCTGCTCCCCGGCAGATGAAACACCATGCCGCCACCCGCTACCGCTGGCCGTGGATGCGCATGGTGTGCCAGTCCGAGTACCTTTTGCAGGCAATGCCGCAGCTGCTCACCAGCAGGCAGTGATCTTACCTCCAGGGAAAGGCCTGCCGCCTCCCCACGGGGCTCCCACCCGGCAACGTCCCGGCCCTGGGGACGGCAGGCCTGTCCAGCGGGAAGTGCCCCCGCCTCCGCGCTGGACAGCATGCTCCGCTGCCGCCCCCGCCGCGGGCGCAGCGGAGCATGTCATGACGGGCGGCAGCAGCGCCGACGAACGCCCTGTTTCCATATGACCGTACCTGCGCACTACCGGGGGACATCTCCACAGGATGCCGCCTACTAGGCCACGCGGCAAGGTACCGCCAGCATCCAGAAACTGCCGTACCGGGATGGCCCCGCATGGAGCCGGGAACCTGGGCTACGGCCGGCTCCCCCACTGCACAGGCCGTCTGCGGAGGCAGCGCCCCCTCAGGGCAGCAGACGGCAAGGATGGCCGCCCGGATGCCCGGCAGGCGCCTGCCTGTCTTCCGGGAACGATTCGGACCAGGACACGGCAAAAGGCATTTTCCCGCCGGGACGGCCACCTGAAGGCCCGCAGGCCATGCCCGTTCCCCAAGAAACACGGGCATCGTCTCGCAACGCCACAGGCCCCGTCTTTCCCCGGCCAGGCGCCCGTCCGCCCCTACCCCTCCAGGCTCCAGCCCTGGCCCAGCTTGAGCTGCTCCCCGCCCAGGGCCCGCATGAGCGCGGGGTCGTGGGTGGAGCAGACGATGGCCGCGCCTTCGGCCCGGCACCGGGCCACGGCGGCGGCGATGGCGCGGGCGCTGCGCACGTCCACGTTGGAGGTGGGCTCGTCCAGCAGCAGGGCGCGCGGACGCAGCACCAGGCGCGAGGCCAGGGCCACGCGCTGGCGCTCCCCGCCGGAAAGGGCATTGGGCCCGCGGCGGCGCATGGCATCGGGATCATCAAAGCCCACCTGCCGCATGACGGCCTGATAGGCTTCCTCCAGACCGTCCCGGCGGCCGCGCAGCTTCAGGCCCAGCACCACGTTCTCGAACACGGTGGTCTTGAGCAGATAGGGCTCCTGGAGCAGCAGGCTCACCTCGCGGCGCGGGTCCTCGCCGCCGTGGTAGATGATGCGGCCCTCGTCGGGCTCTTCCAGAAAGGCCAGCAGGCGCAGCAGGGTGGACTTGCCGCTGCCGTTGTAGCCCACCAGGGTCAGCACCCGGCCGCTGTGGATACGCAGCTCGTCCACGCCCAGGGCGGGCAGGTCCAGCGCGGTGACGCGGCCGTAACGGCGCACCAGCCCGCGGGCTTCGTACAACAGGCTCATATGCGCCCCCGGTGCTTGATGAAGGTCATGAGCACGTTGATGGCAAAGGCCATGAACAGCAGCACCAGGCCCAGCGCGATGCCCTGGGCGAACTCGCCCTTGCTGGTCTCCAGGGCGATGGCCGTGGTCATGGTGCGGGTGTGGTAGCGCACGTTGCCGCCCAGCATCATGGCGATGCCCACCTCGGTGATGACGCGGCCGAAGGCGGTCAGGCAGACCATGGCGATGGCGAAACGCACCTCGCACAGGCTCAGCCAGGCCAGTTGCAGGGGCCGGGCGCCCAGGGTCAGCAGGGTCTGGCGGCAGCGGGGGTCGAGGCCCTCCACGGCCTGGGCCACCCACGAGACCACGATGGGCAGGGCCAGCAGGGTCTGGCCGATGGCCATGCCCGGCAGGGTGAAGAGCAGGCCCCATTCGCCCAGCGGGCCGCGATAGGTGATGAAGGCGTAGACCAGCAGGCCGATGAGCACGGTGGGGAAGGCCAGCAGGGTGTCGGAGATGAGGCGCAAAACCTTTTTGCCGGGAAAATCACAATAGCCCAGGGCAAAGCCCGCGGGCAGGCCCATGAGCAGCGAGGCCGCCATGGCGTAGGACGTGGACACCAGCGTGGCCGTGATGGCCGAGAAGGTGGCGTCGTCCATGTTGGCCAGCAGGGCGAAGGCCGCCCAGAAGCCGTTGACCAGATAGTCCATAGATCACCAGGAACGCGACGGAGGGAATCCGTGGAGGGAGGTCGAAAAACGAAACGGGGACGGCCCGGAGACCGTCCCCGCCAACGGACGGAAAAACGCTACTTGCCGGCGTTGGGGAAGAAGAGCTGCTTGCCTTCCAGCTTGAACTCGGCGATGCGCTTCTGGGTGGAGGGGGCCACCCACCAGTCTTCAAACTTCTTGCCCAGGTCGGCCTTGGTCTTGGGGCACTGCTTGGGGTTCACGGTGATGACGCTGTACTGGTTGAACAGGGCCTTGTCACCTTCCACCACGATGGCCAGGGGGTTCTTGGCGCCCTGCTGGGCGTTGAACTTGATCCAGGTGCCGCGGTCGGTCAGGGTGTAGGCGCCCTTTTCGGCGGCCATGTTCAGGGTGGCCATCATGCCCTGGCCGGCGGAGATGTAGAAGGCTTCCTTGTCGGGGTTGAGGCCGGACTGCTTCCACAGCTTCTGCTCGGCCTTGTGGGTGCCGGACTGGTCGCCGCGGCTCACGAAAGAGGCCTTCTTGTCGGCGATGGTCTTGAGGGCGGCGGCGGTGTCCTTGCCCTTGACGCCCGCGGGGTCGGCCTTGGGGCCCACCACCACGAAGTCGTTGTACATCACCTGACGGCGGTCGATGCCGTGACCGGCCTTGACGAATTCCTTTTCAGCGGCGGGGGCGTGCACCAGCAGCACGTCGGCGTCACAGTTCTTGGCGATCTCCAGGGCCTTGCCGGTGCCCACGGCCACCCATTTCAGCTCGATGCCGGTCTCTTTCTGGAAGGTGGGGGCCAGGAATTCCAGCAGGCCGGTATCCTGGGTGCTGGTGGTGGTGGCCATCATCAGCGTGTCGGCAGCCTGGGCCGGAGCGGCCAGGAAGGCGGCGGCCAGCACGGGCAGGAACAGTTTCTTCAGGTTTTTCATGATGCGACTCCTTGATCGGTTGATGATGCGCCGCCGGTTCGGAACGGCGGCCCCTTGCGGGAAATATCAGTCCAGGCACAGGCGCGCGGCCCGTGACGGGAAATGGGCGTAGACTTTCTGGCCCTCGTAGATGCCCACCCGGAGCAGGCCCGGCGTCTCCACCGTGGCGCACAGGCGCGAGCCGTCGCCCAGTTCCAGCGAGACGAAGGACTCCACCTGGTCCTGGTGGATGCTCTGCACCGTGCAGGGCAGGCAGTTGCCCATGCTGAGGGTGGCCCGCCCGCGCGAGAGCACGATCTGTTCCGGGTCCACCAGCACGGTGACCACCTGGTTGGCGTGGATCTCCATATGCACGAACTGGCGCGTGCTGCACTGCACGCCCAGGCGCATGTCGCCGAAGGTGCGCACGCTCACCGCGGCCATGCGCATGCCCACGGAGATGTCCTCCACGATGCCCAGAAAGGAATTGCAGAGCGGATCCGTGCCGGACGAGGGCCCCAGGGTCTTGCTCTGGACCATGCGCCGCGCGGCGCCGTCGGAAAAGTTGAGGAAGGCCGCGATCTGCGAGGGCTTCTGCTGGCCCAAAAACTTCTGCACCAGGTTGACCGGCACATGCAGGTCCAAAAGCTCCAGCCCGCGGGCGTAGCGGATGGCGCGCGGCCCCACCATGGCCCTGTCCAGCCCCAGCGGCCGGGCCACGGCATAGAAGCTCTTGCGGATGAAGCCCTGGTCGAAGCGCAAAAAGTCCCTGCCCATGCTCTCGGCCTCGGGCAGGCTCAGGATGCGGCGCACATGGCGCATGGCGCTCAGGGGCAGCAGCACGTCCCGGCTGTTGGGGCCCGGCACATGCACCATGCCGGTCACGGTGTCCACATCCTTGCGGGCGTCCAGCTCCAGCGCCTCGCCCAGACGCAGGCCGCCGTAGCGCAGCAGCAGGAACAAGAGATGCAGCCGGGCACGCGCCACCTTGCGCTGGGGCGTGGCGGCCTCGGCCTCCCACTGCTCCCAGCAGCGGGAAAGGGCTTCCAGTTTTTCTCGGGTCAGATGGGACACTGCGGCGGCTCTCTTTACGGGCTGAACGTCTTCCGAAGACTGGGCAAGGCATACGACATTTCCCCGCTCTTGTCACGTTTTCGGCAGAATCAGGAATGATTTTTCCATGTTTTGGTGACCATGCTCCCCGGCCGCCGAAAACGGGGCGCGGACATCGGCCGGCGATGCCGCCAGGCGGGAGCGGGCGGGGAATCCGGGGGGGCCGCCGGATGGCGGCAAGGGCGCGCCGTGACGGCCGGGGCCCGTCCGCAGGCACGGGCGGACATCGCAAGGCCGGATGCCCGCCGGCGGAAAGGCCCCCGGCGCGGCGCCCTCCCCGCCGGCCGCGGGCCAGAAAAAAGGGCGCCCTTGGGCGCCCTTCTGCTGTTTTGTCGGGGAAAGATTATTTTTTCAGTTCTTCTTCGATGGCCTGCCGCATCTCGGGCGAGATCTTCGGATCCTTGAGGCCGGCCTCCCAGTGGGCGCGTCCCTTGTCCTTCTGCTGCAGGAAGTAGCTGTAGAGCACCCCCAGGCTGTAACGCACCGTGGCGTCGTCCCGCAGGACCACCACCTTTTCCAGGGTCGCGGCCGCTTCCTGCGGCTTGCCCTGGTTGTGCAGGATGACGCCCAGCATGTAGAGGGGCTGGGGATCGTTGACGTCCAGAGCCACGGCACGCTGGGCAAAGGTGGCCGCGGCGTCCCATTCCTGGGTGGCCATGAGGTGTTCGGCCAGATGCATCAGGACGTCCTTGTTGGTGGGCTCGGCGGCCACCTTCTGCATCAGGCTGGCCAGCAGGCTCTGTTCCTGTCCCATGCCCTGCGGGGCCGCGGGACGTTCGGTCACCAGATGCGGATTGCTGATGCGTTCCTTGACGGTGACGCCCAGCATGACCAGCAGGCTCAGGCCCAGCAGCAGGATGATGGCGCGGGCGGTGAAGGAAAGACGGCTATCAGTCATGCAGGATCTCCATCTGGCGCAGACGGGCATCCAGACGCCGCTGGGCACAGCCCATGAAGACCAGGTACGCGGCCAGACCCAGCCAGACGGCGGCACCGGCCGCCACCAGCCACAGGAAATTGCTGTCCATAGGGCACTCCTTGAAAGCGGGGATCCCGCTTGTATCCGTTGAAAACAGGGCTCACCAGGCCCGGACGGAGCCATGCTCCGCCTCTGCCGCTCCCCGGGAGCGGCACGTCCACGGCCGTCATCCCGCCGCACGGCGGCAGGGACCTGCCGGGATCCGAAAATCAGTCCTCCGCCCGCAGGCGCAGGCTGTCCAGACGGTCGCGCAGGCCCAGCTGGCGGGTGCGCAGCCACACCAGGCCCGCCCAGAACAGGCCCATGCCCGCCACGCAGGCGATGGCGGTCAGCTTCATCTCCGGCTCCAGCCCGCCCCCCTTGGAGGCGAACACCGCCGGATGGATGGAACGCCACAGCCGGGCCGAAAGAAAGACCAGCGGCACGTCCAGAAAGGCCACCACGCCCACCACGGCGCAGATCATGCGCTTGCGCTGGGGCGGCAGGTCCAGGCCGCGCAGCACCAGATAGCCCGCATAGATGAACCACATGACCAGCGTGGTGGTCAGGCGGGGATCCCACGTCCACCAGACGCCCCAGGAACGGCGGGCCCAGATCATGCCCGTGACCAGGGCCAGACCGGCCAGCAGCACGCCCACTTCGGCAGCGGCCGCGCAGACGCGGTCAGCGGCCGGGGAACGCCGGAGCAGGTAGACGATGGAAGCCACGAAGACCACCAGAAAGCTGATGAGCGCCCACCAGGCCAGCGGCAGATGGGTATAGAAGACCTTCTGCATCAGGCCCAGCTGGGCTTCCACAGGGGCATAGAAAAAGATCAGCCACTGGCACACGGCCAGGGCCGCACCGCCCAGCAGCACCAGCAGCAGGGGCCACACGGAAAAGGCGCGTTGCATCATTCGTCTCCCGAATACATGAAGCCGAACAGCAACAGTCCGGCAGCCAGAAAGACACCGTCGAAGGCGGCGGCCAGCCCTATCCACGAGGCCGGGCCGTCAGGCGCGGGCGCGCCGAAGACCTGGGCCGCCACGCCGATCCCCGCCAGCAGCAGGGGCACCAGCAGGGGGAAGAGCACGATGCTCAGCAGGGACTCGCGCGCCGCGCCGCCCTGCGAGAGCGCGCCCAGCAGCGACCCCAGGGCGCACATGCCCACGTCCACCAGCAGCAGCGTGCCGAGGCCCACGGGCCAGAGCGCGCCGATCTCCTGCGACAGGAAGACCACCGCGGCGGGCAGGAAGAACATCTGGGCCACCAGCAACAGCAGCAGCCCGGCCAGGGCCTTGCCCAGCCACACGGCCTGTACGGGGGCCGGGGCCAGCAACAGGCCCAGACGCGCGCCGTTGGCCTCTTCCAGCGCATAGAGCGTATTGAAGATGAGCACCTGACAGAAGGCCGAGCCCAGCCAGAACACGGCGCCCGCGCCCTGCGGGCTCATGCGTTCGCCCACGCCCTGCGACAGGCTGAACACGAACAGCAGCAGCAGGCCCAGCAGCAGGCCCTGCACCAGCCCGCTGCCGCGGGTGAAGGTCAGCAGCAGGTCCTTGCGGGCCACGGTCAAGGCAAAGGAGATCATGCGGGCACCTCCCCGGCGGCGGAAGCCTTCACGCTCCCCGTGGCCGCGTTGAGCACGGAATCCACGGCGGCAAGCCCCTGCGGCGGCCCGTCATAGGCCAGGCGGCGGTCCTCCAGCAGCAGCAGGCGGTCGGCCAGGGGGCTGTCGCCCGCCAGATCGTGGCTGACCACGATGACGCAGGCCCCGCGCTCCCGGGCGGCCAGCATCTCGCGCCGCACCAGGGCCATGGAAGTGACGTCCAGCCCGGTGCCGGGCTCGTCCAGCAGCACAAGGTCCGCGTCCAGCAGCAGCACCCGCGCCAGGTTCAGGCGCTGGGCCATGCCGCGCGAGAACACCCCGGCCCGCTCTTCGGCATGGGCGGCCAGCCCCACATGCTCCAGCAGGGCCAGGAGCTCCGCCCGCGAGGGGCGCAGACCGTGGGCCCGGGCCCAGAACTGCAGGTTCTCCAGCGCGCTCAGGCCCGGATAGACGAAGGTGGCGTGCCCCAGATAGGCCAGGCGCGGCCCGTCCTCCCGGGCGACGCCGCCCGCCCCCGTACCGTCAAAGACGACCTCGCCCGCCGAGGGCCGGGACAGACCGGCGACGATGCGCAGCAGCGTGCTCTTGCCCGCGCCGTTGCCTCCGGCCAGCAGGGTGATGCTGCCCGCCGTGAAGCGGCAGCTCACCCCCTTGAAGACCACCTTGAGGCCGTAGAGCTTGGCCAGGTTCTCAAGACGCAGCATGGCGGCCTCAGGCCTGCGGCCCGTCGTCGGCGGGCGCGCCCGCTGCAGGCGTCTGCTTTTTGCGGCCGCGGGCCAGCATGAGGAGGGGGAACAGGCACATGAGCGTGCCGCCTATCCACATCCAGTTGACCAGGGGCTCCACGCTGAAGCGGATCAGCACCGAGGCGTTCTCGTCCAGGCCCAGGAAGGAGGCGTACAGCTCGTTGCCCAGGCCGGGGACCACGTCCACTTCGGAGAACTGCATGGTGCCGAACTTGTCGTACATGCGGCGCTGCGGCGTGAGCTCGCCCAGCAGCGTGTCGCCTTCATAGATCTTGAGGCGCGCTTCCAGATAGTCATGGTCCACGGCGCGGCCCTGCCGGGCCTCCAGCAGCTCCACGCGGTAGGCGCCGGCCTGCTGCACGCCCTTGCCGTTCTGGAAGAGCAGATCGTATTCCTGTTTGTAGGGGCCGGAAAAGGCCATGCCCAGCACCAGCACCGCCAGGCCCGCATGCAGGCCTACGGCGCCCACGGCACGCCAGCCGCCCTTGCCCGGCAGGGAGGGCAGGCTGGCCAGCAGCCCGGCCAGACAGGCCACGGAGCCCGCCGCGGCCAGCAGGGCCACGGGCTGGCGGTAACCCAGGAAGAAGAAGGCCGCGCCCGAGGCCACGAAGGCCCCCAGAGCCAGCCAGAAGCGCGGCGCGTCACGCAGGCCGCCGTCCCAGCGCAGCCAGGGGCAGACCATGAGCAGCAGCATGACCAGCATGCCCAGGGGCACGCAGACACGGTTGTAGAAATTGGCGTCCAGGCCGTGGGGCTCCGGCGTCCAGAGCAGGCTGATGACCGGCCACATGGTGCCCACGAGGATGATGACCGAAAGGGCCAGCAGCAGCCAGCAGACCATCACCAAAAAACCTTCGCGGCTGACGATGCCCGCCAGCTCGCGCCCGCGCGCGGGCACGGCAAAGGCCGCCCAGAAGGAGATCAGCAGGCCCCCCAGCACGAAGACCGTCAGGGGCGTGCCCACGCTGCCGTCGCCGAAGGCATGCACGGACTGCACCACGCCGCTGCGCACCAGATAGGTGGCGAAAAAGGCGGAGATGGTGGTCAGGCACATCAGGGCCACGTTCACGCGGTGCAGCTTGTTGCGGCGCTCCTGCACGATGAGGGTGTGCAGGGCCGCCGTGCTGATGAGCCAGGGGATGAGGGAGGCGTTCTCCACCGGGTCCCAGGCCCAGTAGCCGCCCCAGCCCAGTTCCATGTAGGCCCACCACATGCCCAGGATGATGCCCGCGGTCAGAAAGGCCCAGGCCAGCAGGGTCACGGGACGGGTCACGCGGTGCCAGCCGTCCTCGCCCTCACCGCCGGAAAGGCTCTGGGCCAGGGCCAGACAGGCGGGCACGGTGAAGCCGCCGTAGCCCAGGAAGAGCAGCGGCGGATGGAAGATCATGCCGGGGTTCTGCAGCAGGGGGTTGAGGCCGTTGCCGTCCGGCGGCACGGGCGACTGCATCTCGAAAGGATTGCTCCAGCAGGAAAGGATCAGGGCGAAGAAGGCCATGATGGCGTAGAAGAAGCCCCAGTACCAGAGCCGCGTGGCGGGCGTCAGGCGCCTGTAGGCGGGCGTCAGGGCAAAGATGCTGCCGCTGATGGCCACGGAGAAGGCCCAGAACAGCATGGAGCCCGGCTGTCCGGCCCAGAAGGCCGTCAGGCGGTAGAAGGCGGGCAGCACACGGTCCGTGTAGCTGGCCACATAGACCAGGCTGAAGTCGTTCCAGAACAGGGCGTGCAGCAGCAGGGCCGCCGCCAGGGACAGGGCGCCGGTGATGGCCCAGTGGACCTTTTCGATGAGCGCCAGGGCGTCGCCGCGCTGCTGCCAGAGCTGCAGGAGCGCCAGCGCGCTGCCGCCCAGAGCACAGATCAGGGTCAGCAGCTGCATGGCATAGGCAATGAAATACATGGGGCTCCTTTGGGCACGCCACGGCCCGCCGTGGCGGCGCATTTCCGGTGAGGACACGACCGGCCCCTAAGGCCCCGCCGTGCGCCAGGAAGGGTGCGGCCTGCGCCGCCCTAACTCTTGCGGTTTTCCTTCTGGTACTTGGAAGGACACTTGGTCATGAGGGTCCTGGCCATGAAGCGGCCGTCGGGCTGCAGGCCCCCTTCCACGATGACCTCGGCGCCCGCCTTGAAGGTATCCGGCACGGCGCCCTTGTAGACCACGGGCAGGGTCAGGCCCGCATCGTCCTTGTCCTGCAGCAAAAAGCTGGCCCCGGGGCCGTCCACGTTCTTGAGCAGGTTGTCGGGGGCCACGGTGCCGAACAGGCGGGCCGCCTGCAGCTTGTCGGCCGTGGCGGCCCTGGCTTCGGAGACGTTGAGGAAATAGACGGTATTCTCCGACAGGCCGGAAAAGACCAGATAGCCCAGACCACCCAGGAACAGCAGGGCGGCCACGAGATACATACAGGTGTTTTTCTTGCGGGGCATGGGCTCTCCTTGCATGAAAGAACGTGCCTTTCCCGGCACGAAGCTGCTGCATACCCTAGCACAGCCCTGTTTTTTTGACAAGTAAGAAACGCTCCTGATAGGCCAGCAAAGCCGCATGAATCCAGTGTGCGCGCACGCACACTCCGGCCCGTCCCGCGGGCTAGCCGGCGGTATTGGCCAGAGCCGTCAGGGAATCGTCGGGCAGGGAGTCCAGGCAGTGACGGCGGGCATACTCCTGCGTGAAGCTGACGAAGAGCTCCGCCGGAGACGGCAGCTGCTGCCGCGCCGGCCGGTACAGCAGCATGGCGCGCCGGAGCACCGGATAGACCGGAGTGGCCACAAGGCCGAAGCCCCGGGCCAGCAGGATGGAAAAGCGTCCGGCCAGGGCGACGCCCGCGCCGGTGGCCGCCAGGGCAAACGCCGTTGCCTGTGGTGCGCCGTATGCGCCACAGGGCAGTCTTCCTCACCGCCCGCACCTCCAGCCGGATACGAAAAAAGCCGGGGCTCGTCAGAGCTCCGGCTTTTGCTGTCTGTGTTCCTGCGCCAGAAACGAAAAAAGGGTCTGCATTTCCGCAAACCCTGATTTCCTTTTTGGTGGAGCTGAGGAGAATTGAACTCCTGACCTCTTGAATGCCATTCAAGCGCTCTCCCAACTGAGCTACAGCCCCTCGGCAAGAAAGGACATTGCCCCAAAGCGGACCTCCTGTCAACAGGAAAATCAAAAAGTTTTCCTTTTCCCCATGCGGGCGGCGGCCATCCCCTTCCTGCCGTGCCGCGCCCCGGCCGGGCCTTCCCTTCCCCGGCCAAAAGCGTATGCTGCGGCCATGAACTTCCTCTATCTCACCGATGTCTTTTGTCCCTGGTGCTACGGCTTCGCGCCGGTCATGCGCCGCCTGGCCGCGGAACATCCCGAACTGCCCGTGCGCGTGCTGGGCGGCAACCTCATGGCCGAGCCCCAGACCCTCACCGGCATGCTGGAAGAATACCCCACCATCCGGGAGTTCTTCGTCCGTCTGCAGGAGACCACCGGCCAGACCACGGAACAGTTCCGCCTGGCCCTGGAACAGGCCGCGGCCGGGACGGGCCCGGACCTGCTCATGCATTCCCCGGCCATGAACCTGCCCCTGGCCGCCCTGCGCCAGCTGTCCCCCGGGCACCAGCTGGAACAGATGGAGGCCTTCCAGATGGCCTTCTACGCCCAGGGCCGTGATGTCATGGCCGCCGGTGAACAGGAGGCCATCGCCGCCGCCTGGCTGCCTGCCGGCGCTGCCCCCGGCGCCCTGGCCGCCGTCATGGCGGATCCCGCCGTCCGGGAGGCCGCACGGCATGACGCCGCCGAAGCCGAGGAGATCATGGGCGAATTCCTCCTCTATCCGACCCTGTATCTGGAGCACGACGGCCGGCGCACCCTGCTGGCCCGCGGCTACAGTGACTACGACAGCGTCCGGGCCAAACTGGACGATGCCCTGCGCGGTATCCAGGAAAGCCCCGTCGTTCAGGGTGCGGCCTGCGGCCTGGACGGCAAGTGCTGCTTTTAGGGCCATGATGTTTCGCTGAGAGGGAAGGGGCGTTTGGGGGGCAAAACTGCGCTTCCCCTCTCCACCTCTCCCCACCCCGAAAACACCTTTTCCGGTCTGGCCGGATGGTCCCCGTCGCCGGTTCAAGGGAGCCGCCATCCCGCTGCGGCCGGCAGGCCGTCCTCCCGCCGGTTCGTCGTGCGGATGCCCCGGCAGCGGACGCCCCCGGAAGATTTATGCCGTGAAAAAGAAGGGCGCTGGAGGCAAAAACGCCCTCATCCCTTTGTCGTACCCTGTCCCGGGCTTTCCCGGATGCCATCTGCAAGAACGTCAGAGGCCGCCTTTCTTGTGAAAGGCGGCCTCTGACGTTCTCGGGCGCACAACACACGTTCCGACAACGGGAAAAACACCGGAAGCGCCATCCCCGGTCCGTCCCGGAGGACACGCCCCGCCAGCCAACGGCAGGGACCGGCCATACAGACCTGAAGAAAAGTTTCAGGGGGGGATGAGGGGGAAGGGAGCCCCTGTTTCAAAAGGGGCTCCCTTCCCTTCAACTTTTCGCTTTATCTGCGAACTAGCAGCCGTACCTGGCTTCGATCTCGGCGGCGGCCTCTTCCACACCGGCCTGCATCCTGGCGCGGGCGGCGCGGATCTTTTCATCCAGCGCGGGGTCGGCCACGGCCAGGATCTGGGCGGCCAGCCAGGCGGCGTTGCGGGCACCGGCCTTGTCCATGGCCACGGTGGCCACGGGGAATCCGGGAGGCATCTGCACCGTGGCGAGCATGGCGTCCATGCCGCCCATCAGACCGCCGGAGACCGGGATGCCGATGACGGGACGGGTGGTGCGGGCGGCCACGGCACCGGCCAGGTGCGCGGCCATGCCGGCGGCGCAGATGAAGACCCTGGCGCCGGCGGCTTCCTGTTCGCGCAGAATCTTTTCCGTGCGCTCGGGGGTACGGTGGGCGGAGCTGACCGTGAAGAGATAGGAGATGCCCAGCGAACGCAGCACATCCACGCAGGGGCTGACCTTTTCTTCATCGGACTTGGAGCCCATCATGATGACGACTTGAGCCATAGATGTTCCTTTGGCGGCACGGGGCCGCGGTTGCTTACTTTTCTTCCTGCGCCAGCTGTTCCAGACGGCGGATGCCCTTCTGGCCGATGTCGCTGCGGTGGAAGCTCTTGTCCATGCGGATGGCCTTCACGCCCTCATAGGCACGGGCCTGGGCGTCGGCCAGGGTATCGCCCAGCGCGGTCACGCACAGCACGCGGCCGCCGCTGGAGAGGATCTTGTCGCCGTACATGCTGGTGCCGCTGTGGAAGACCTTGACGCCGGGCAGGGCGTCGGCTTCGTCCAGGCCCTCGATGACCATGCCCTTGGGATAGGCGTGCGGATAGCCTTCGGCGGCCACCACCACGCCCAGGGCGGTCTGGGAAGTGTGGGAAAGGCTCTCGGGACGGAGCCTGCCCTCGATGCAGTCCAGCATGATCTGCACCAGATCGCCTTCCAGGCGCATCAGCAGGGGCTGGCATTCGGGGTCACCGAAACGGGTGTTGTATTCCAGCACCTTGGGGCCGTTCCCGGTCATCATCAGACCGGCATAGAGCACGCCCACGAAGGGATGGCCGTCCCTGGCAAGCGCGGCCAGGATGGGACGGATGACCATGTCGGCCATGGCTTCGGCCTGGTCGTAGGGCAGGATGGGGGCGGGGCTGTAGGCGCCCATGCCGCCGGTGTTGGGGCCCTGGTCGCCGTCATAGGCGGCCTTGTGGTCCTGGGCGGAAGGCAGGGGCACGGCCGTTTTGCCGTCGCACAGGCAGAGGAAGGAGGCCTCCTCGCCCACGAGGAACTCCTCGATGACGAGCTTGGCCCCGGCGGCACCGTGCGCGCGCTTGCACATGATGTCATCCACGGCATCCAGGGCCTCCTGGGTGGTCCCGGCCACCACCACGCCCTTGCCCGCGGCCAGGCCGTCTGCCTTGACCACCAGGGGCGCGCCCAGTTTGACCACGGCGTTCTTGGCCTTGTCGGGATCGGTGAAGACCTGGCTGCGGGCCGTGGGCACCCCGGCACGGTTCATGACGTCCTTGGCGAAGGCCTTGCTGCCTTCCAGCCGGGCACAGTAGGCATCCGGGCCGAAGCAGGGGATGCCGGCCTCGCGCATGCGGTCGGTGATGCCCCCGGTCAGGGGCAGCTCGGGACCGGGCACCACCAGGTCGATCTTTTCCTTGCGGGCCAGTTCCACCAGGCCGTCCAGGTCTCCGGCGTCCACCGCCACGTTGATGGCGCCCTCACGGGCCGTACCGCCGTTGCCGGGGGCCACAAACACTTCACTTACCCGAGGGCTCTGCTTGAGCTTCCACACCAGGGCGTGCTCACGCCCGCCGGAACCGATAACCAGGATGCGCACAACCTCTCCTCCCTGAAAATAGACATACGGAACACTTTCCGGCAGCCGGAGCTGCTGAAAAAACCCCGTCCCGCGCCGCAGCGACACGGAACGGGGCTGCATCCTCTTGTTTTAGTAGTTGGGGGTCACTTCAAAGTCGCTGAGGTCGGCAGGCGCGTTGGGGTTCATCTGCGACACGTCCAGCGGATAGGCGGTGACCAGGCACTGGCGGCTGCCCACACCCAGGTCGGGCGAGGTGTTCAGGCCCACCACCAGGTCCAGGGTGCCGTCGTTGTTGAAGTCGGCCAGATCCACGGCCGCCACGGAGCCGCGGATGCGGCGGGTCTTCCACTTCAGGCCCAGGCCCACGCCGTCCCAGAACAGGGCATGGATCTCGCCCTGGGGGAAGTAGCGGTAGCGGTCGAAAATCTGGGCCGCCGTGGAGATGGGCTTGTTGACCAGCAGGGTATATTCGCCCGTATGGCCGATGTCGGCCACGATGAGACGCATGGGGGCAAAGTACTTGCTGGGCATCTGGTAGTTGCGGTCCACGCCCAGGCCCGGCATGCCCTTGTAGTGCTCCATGCCGGTGGCGGAACCGGAGAAGCGTTCCATGGTGGTGTGGATCAGGGTCTGGTTGGCGCCCTGGAAGATCTTCAGGCGCTCGTCATCGGTCAGCATGACCAGCTGGTCGCCGTTCTTGCCGGGGATCCAGGCCACGTTGAAGACATTGGCCCCGCTGGGCAGGTTGATGCGCTGGCCCAGGACATAGGTGCCGTTCTGCTTGACCATCATGTACACGCCGGGGGCGAAAAGCTTGATGGAGTCCCAGCCCTGGCCCACCAGCGTGGGCTGGTAGGAAGGCGGCAGGTTGATGACGCTGACGAAATAGGAGCAGCGCTTGGCCACTTCCGTGAACTTGTTGCCGCGGAAGCTGTAGAAGTAGGAGTAGGGGCGGTTGCTCTCTTCTTCGAAGGTGGCCACCACCAGGTCCTTGGCACCGTCACGGTTGAGGTCGATGGCACGCATGGAGAAGTTCAGGTTGCTGCGCGAGATGGTGATCTCGCCCAGCTTGCCCAGGCGGCCGTCGTTGCCCCACTTGTAGATGACCAGACGGTGGTCGTGCAGGATGGCGATCTCGTTGCGGCCGTCACCGTTGAAGTCGGCCACGGCCATGTCCACCATCTCGTCCTTGAGGCGCTGGCTGCGGATGCGGGAACCGTCAGCGGAGTTGCCCTGATAGCGGAACTGGGGGTTCAGGTAGGATTCGGTCTGGCCGGTCTCGTTGCGGATGATGTCCGAACGGCCGGCGCGGCCGGCAGCGGCGGCGCCGGCGACGCCCAGCACTTCGGAAGAGAAGGCGCCGGCAAGGCGCTGCACGGTGGCGTTCAGGCCGCTCATGGGGCCCTGGGCCGTCTGGCTCCAGGTGGCGCCCTTCTTGTCCACGCTGTTGAGGACGATGGTGCAGTCATTGCCCATGACGCTCACCGTGCCCCACAGGGCGTAGTCGGCGCCGCCGATGAACTTGCGGGCCTCGGCAGCGGAGCCGGCCGCGCGGGGGCCCATGCTGCCCGTGGCACCCGTGGCGCTGAGGCGGCCCATGAGCGTGGAAGGCACAGCCTTGGACAGGTAGCTGTAGTTCTGGGGCGCGTGCACCTCAAACGGCAGCAGTACGAAGGACTTGGCCTGGGCAGCCTGGGCCTGGAGGCCCATCACCAGCATCAGGCAGGCGGCAAACGCCAGCTTCATGGCAAATTTCATTCAAAATCTCCTTGCAGTTCTCTGCGTACGTCGACCGCCCTCGCGAAGGGAGGGCTCGCCCGGGCCGGAGGATCTGCCGCTGTCGCGGCGGGGACCGTACAGCCTGCGGCACCGGAACTATAGCGACACTTGGCCTGCCGCGCAACTTGAAAGCCGTATCCGCCGCCCCGCTGCGGGCCAACTCCCTGCCGGGCCCTGCGGCGGACGCTCTTGCCCCCTCCAGACGGAACAGATAAGAAAGGCCCATGAGCACCGCCAATCCTTCCCGCCCCTCGGGGCGTTCCTTCCGTCTGGTCTGCCCGCCGGAGCAGATGCCGCAGGTGGAGAACCTGCTGCACGCCCAGGGCTATGCGTTCGAACCCGAGCCCTTCTCGCCCTTCTGCCGTCGTCTGCTGTGCGAACCGCGGCCCCTGGGCTCCTCGCTGGCCGCCTTTTTCGGCTACATCTACATCCAGGACAGGTCTTCCATGCTGCCGCCCCTGGCCCTGGCGCCCCGGCAGGGCCAGGCCGTGCTGGACATGTGCGCGAGCCCGGGCAGCAAGACGGGCTTTCTGGGCCAGCTCACCGGCCCGGACGGCTTCGTGCTGGGCAACGAGCTTTCCCGCGCCCGCCTGGCCACCCTGCGGGCCAACCTGCATGCCTGCAACCTGCCGCATGTGGGCACCTGTTCCTTCGAGGGCCAGGCCCTGCCCCTGACGCCCGGCACCTGGGACGCCATCCAGCTGGATCCCCCCTGCTCCGGCTGGGGCACGGTGGAAAAGAACCCCCAGGTCCTCAAGCTCTGGCAGGGCGACAAGCTCAAGGGACTGGTGGGCCTGCAACGGCTGCTGCTGGCCCATGCCGCGCGTCTGCTGCGTCCCGGCGGCCGGGTGGTCTTCTCCACCTGCACCACCAACGATGACGAGAACGAAGCGCAGGTGCGCTTTGCCGAAGAGGAACTGGGCCTGGTGCGCGAGCCCCTGACGCCGTTCGAGGGCTTCGTCTGGGAACAGCGCCCCGGCGGCGAGGGCACCCTGCGCGTGGACGGCGAACGCTCGGCGGCCCAGGGCTTTTATGTGGCCCTGCTGCGCAAGCCAGCGGACGCCCCCCTGCCCGAACTGCCGCCCGTCCCGGCCGGGCCCGATGCGCGCACGGCCGCCCGCAACGCGGCCCGCGGCCGCAACCGTCGCGACGCCCGTCCGGCCCTGCCCCTGGGCCAGGTGGTGCCCCGCAGCGCCCTGGCCGGGCCCTGCTGCGATCCCGGCCGTCTGCCCGCCGGCGAGGCCCGCATCTACGGCGAGCAGGTGCGCTTCATCCCGGCCCATGCCGACGTGCTGCTGCCGCCGGGCTTCACCTGGCAGGGAGCCCTGCTGGGCCGCATGGCGGGCGGCCGCCTGCACATGGCGCCCCGCCTGCGCTGCCTGCTGCCCGCCGTCCCCGACCCGGCGCACAGCCTGGTGCTGGACGACATCAGCGACATCACGGCCCTGCTCAGCGGCCAGAGCCGCCAGACCGGCCTTGCGGGCAACGAGGCCGCCCTGTGGTGGCGCGACCTGCCGCTGGCCCGGATGATGCTCAAGCAGGGCCGGGCCACCCTCAGTTTCAGCTAGGCCCGGCACCAATGCCGGACAGGGCCGCAGGCAGGGGCAGGCTTGCCTCTTTACCTGCCTGCGGCTACTCTTGCCCCCACTTTCACAGCCCAAGGAACAGCGCACAGGGCAAAGCCGCCGTGACGGCGGCCGCCCCGCGCACGCAGAGGAGCGATCATGGCCAAAAAGAAGACTTCCCAGCAGCCCGCGCCCGCCAGGCCCCAAGCACAGGCCCCCGCACAGGATCAGGCCCGGGCGGCGGCCCCGGCCCGCGTCACCACCGTTTCCCTCACCACCTGCCTGGTCAGCGTGGTGGTGGCCCTTGCCCTGGGCCTGTGCATCGGCAGCATGCTGCCGGGCTTCATGGAGAGCCGCCAGGCCCCCGCTCCCCGTCCCCAGGCGGCCGCTGCGGCCCAGCAGCCCGCCCCGCAGCAGCAGGCGGCGCCCCCGCAGCAGGCCAAGACCGCCCTTTCTCCCGAACTGAACAGCGCCCTGCTCAAGCTGCAGGAAGCCGTGGTCAAGGAACCCGGCAAGGCGGAGAACTGGATCAAACTGGGCAACTTCCAGTTCGACAACCAGAACCCCGCCGCGGCCGTCACGGCCTATGAGAACGCCCTGCGCCTGCAGCCCGGCAATGCCAACGTCCTGACCGACCTGGGCATCATGTACCGCGAGCTCCACCGCTTCGACGACGCCCTCAAGGCCTTCCGCGAGGCCGAGCGCGTCCAGCCCGGGCACAGGAACGCCCTGTTCAACCAGGGCATCGTCCTTTATTACGACCTCAAGCGCAAAGACGAGGCCGAAGCCGCCTGGCGCAGGCTGCTGGCCGCCGATCCCAACGCCCACGCCCCTGACGGGACGCCCGTCTCGGAGCTGATCAAGCACCTGCACTGATCCGGCTCCGGCTGCCCCGTCCCCCGGGACCGGGCAGCCCGCCGGCCCCTGTGGCCCCGTGGCGCGCAGACCGCCGGTCCGGCCTTCCTGTTCCCGCCGCTGTGCCGGCATTTCCCGGGGCCGCCTCCTCCCGTGACGGAGGCGCCCCTCAAGGTAAAAAAGCATGACGCACCCTCTTCTTCCCACGCAGGCCGCCTCCCGCCGGCTGGCCCTGATCGTCATCCCGCTCCTGCTCGTCCTGTCCCTGGCCGCCACCTGTCCGGCGGTCCCGACACCGCCCCCGGCATCCGCGCCCACGCCCGCCCTGCCCGCGGACCTTTCCGCCACGCCCCGGGGCAGCGCAGCGGGACAGCTGGACATCCTGCCCTACCTTTCGGCTTTTCTGGATACGGACGGTGACAGGAGCGTGGAAGAAGTGGCCGCACCGGGCATGCTGTCCTCCTTCCGGCCCCTGCATCCCAGGACCCTGCCCCGCAGCAGCGGCGTGACCTGGCTGCGGCTGGAGATCCCCGCCGCCGGGGCGGGACGTCCCGCCCCCCTGGTGCTCGACCTCGGCCAGGGCGTCCCGGCCGGGGCCGTCCTCTACACGCCCGGCATCGACCCCCTTTCCCGCCAGACCACCTGGCAGGAGGACCGGGCCAACTGGCGCAACCTGCTCTGCCTGCCCCTGCCCGGCGAAACGCCGCAGATCTGCTATATCCGCCTGGACGGGCAGCCGCCCCTCTGGTTCGCGCCCACCCTGCGCAGCCTGGACAATCTGGCGAGCGCGCCGGAAAGCCTGCTCGGCCCCGGCGTCATGCTGGCCCTGGCCGTGGTCATGCTGCTGGCCCTGCTGCGCGGCATCACCGAGCGCGGCCAGTGGCGCTTCTGGACGGCCCTGTATGTGGGCGCCGCCCTGACCCATGCCGTGCTGGGCGGGCCGGATCTGGGGGCCGGCAACATCACGCCCGCCGACGCCGTCAGCGCCATGGCCCCCGGCCTGGCCCTCATGTTCCTGGCCCATCTGGCCCGGCACCTGATGCAGACCGCCAGCCATTCCCGTCTGCTGGACATCCAGTACCTGCTGCTCTCCCTGCCCGGCGCCGTGCTGGCCCTACTGCCCCTCTGGCCCGACTTCAGCTGGATGGGCCGCTATCTGCCGCTCTGGCCCATGCTGGCCCTGATCTTCGTGCCCACCACGCTAGGTGCCTGGCTCATGGGCGTACCGGGCGCCCGCCGCTTCCTGCTGGGCTGCCTTGTGGCCGCGCTGGGGGCCGGTCTGGCCGTCCTCGATTTCGGGACCCTGCTCCCGCCCTTCGTCCAGGGCACCCTGCCCCTGTGGGGGACGGCCCTCAGCGCCCTGATCATCGCGGGCATGAGCGCCCCCGGCCGCGAAACGGAGACGGCCGCCGCCGGGCCCGCCGATCCCCCGGCACCAGACCGCTCCGCCCAGAGCCAGACCATCACGGATCCCAACCTGCGCCTGCTGGATACCGAGGGCAACACCCTGCCGCTCATGACCGGCCTCAGCCAGCCTGCCCCCGCACCGGCCACCGTGGAGGCCGACAGCGCCTCCGCCACGGCCATCCGGCGTCTGGAACAGGCCCTTGCCGTGCCCCTGCGCGAGCTCGTGGAACAGAACCGCCAGCTGGAGCAATGCTCCCTGCCGCATGATGTCCGTTCCCGTGTGGAGGGCATGGGACGCCGCGCCCGGCAGGCCCTGCGTCTGCTGCACGACCCGGCCGGTGATGCCGCCGCGCCTGCGGCACCGGCCCCCACGGACGGCGCCCGCGCCGCAACGCGCGCCTTCGACCTGCGCCGGATGCTGCAAAAAACGCATGAACACTGCCGCGCGCTGGCCGAAAAATCCGGCATCGCCCTGGGCTGGCATGTCCCGTCCGACCTCGAACAGCGCTACGAAGGCCCCGCCGGGGACCTGGAGGAGACGCTCCGTCTGCTGCTGGAGGATGCCGTGCGGGCCAGCAAGGGCGGCAAGGTCCATTTTGCCGTGCGCCATGTACCGGACAGCAAACATCCCGGGCATCTGCTCTTCCAGGTGCGCGACACGGGCACGGGCCTGCCCCCGGAACAGCGCTCCGCGCCGCTCCTGGCCCGCATCTGGGAACTCTCCTCGGCCCACGGCGGCTTCCTGGGCGTGGAGAGCGGCCCCCGCGGCACGTCCGTCATCTTCACCCTGCAGCTGCAGCTCCCGGAAGCGTCTGCCGACGACCTGCCCACGGTCCTGGTCTGCGCTCCCGATGCCGCCACCCGTCGCGAGCTGGGCGCCATGCTGCGCGACCTGCCCTGCACCTGCCGCGAGACAGGCACCCTGGCCCACGGACTGGCCGCCGGGGCCCGCAGGGGCGGGACACCGGCCACGGTGCTGCTGGTCTGCGGTCCCGAGGCCTCTGTGGAAGCCGCGCCGATGCTGCGCCGTTATCACGGCCTTGCCGAAAGGACAGGCCCCTTCGGGGCCGTGGCCCTGACCCCCGACCAGAGCCAGTGGGATGAGCTGGCCAACGCCGGTTTCAGCCATGCCCTGACCCTGCCCGTCTCGGAAGACGCCCTGCGCGAGACCGTGCTGGAGATCCTGGGCAGCCATGACGATGTGGCCGACCTCGGCGCGCCCCTGCCCGAGACCAGGCAGGCCGACGCCCCTCTGCCCGACCTGTTCGGCCCTGTGGCCGCCCCCCAGGCAGACCAGGGCATGCCCGACCTGCTCCTGTCCACCGATGACATGCCGGAGCGGACGGTCCCGGCCGCACAGGCCGCGACAGGAGGAGACCTGCCGGATCTGTTCGCTGCTCCGGCATCTGCCGGGGCGGAGGCGGCTCCGGCGGCGCCCCTCAGCCTGACGGACGACATGCGCTGTGATGCCCCTGTCGCCCCTGTCGCCCCTGTCGCGCAGACCGCCCGTCCTGAGGCCGAACAGCCCCTGCCCGCTGATGACGAACAGTCCGGCGCTGTGCGTGCGGATGCTGCCGCAGCATCGGCGGCCGATGATGCGCAGCCGGTGGCGCCTGCGCCCGCGGACAGCCCTGTGCAGGAAAACGACGCCGCTCCCGAAGCGGCCGAAGACGGCGGCCCGGCCCCCGCGCCCACGGCACCGGACTTCCCGTCCGTGCCGGTGGCGGCAATGGATGACGCGGCGACGCAGGAAGCCCCGCTGGAGGAAGAAAAAGAAGAAGCTCCGACGGCCGAAGCGCCGCAGAAAGAGGCCCTGCCGCAGCAGGGAACGGCGGATGCTGCCGCCATCCCGGCCGATGGTCCCGCTGCCTCCTCTGACGCAGCGGACAGCACGGAGGAAGCCGTTGCGGAAACAGGGGCCGACGCTGACATGCCGAGCCCCGCGCAGGACGAAGCCGCCGAGGCTCCCCGGCCCGCTCCGGCCTTCCCTTCAGCCGATGCGGCTCGTCCCCTTGCCGGCGGCTATGTGAGCCCCAGCCTGCGCCATGCCGGTGAATGGGTGGGCGAGCCCATGCCCATCGGCACACCGGTCAGCCGTCCTGTCCCCCGGCGGGAGGAAGCGGCGTCCGCCCCGGTGGAGACCGTGGTCACGGTCCGTCCCCTGCGACGGGACGTCAGCCCGGACGAGATCGCCCGCAAACTGGGCAAGCCAAGTCTGGTGCCCACGGACAAATCGGCCCTCATCACGCCGCCGCCCCGCAAGGGCCCCGGCTCCGGCCCGGCCGCCGGCACGCAGCCCGCCTTCCCCGGCGCTCCTGTGGAAGAGGCGCCCCATGCCGTGCCCGGCAGCAAGGACGTTTCCAGCCTGCCGGACATGACGCCGGACAGCACCACCCTCCTTGCCAGCGGCCGGGAGGAGACCAGCCGGACCAGGGCGGCGGCCAATACCCTGATGCGCTTCCTTTCCCGTTTCCACACGGGGAGCAGCCAGCCCCGGGACGACAGGGAGGAGGACAAGGGCCCGCAGGCCCCTGCCGCGACCGTGCAGGAACGGCAGGGCACCCCGCGTCCCATCCCCAAAAAGGAAGGACCGCAGCAAAAGTCGCCCGAGGCCGCGGCAGAGATCCCGACCGCGGCCAACCCCTGGATCGAACGCCGGACAGCTCCCCGGCCCGCGGCCCCCGCGCCGCGCGTGCCCGTGCCGCCCATGCCCCAGCGGCCCCAGCCGCCGGACGATCCCGAGGATCCGCTGCCCGCCCTCATGTGGCGCATGGACAAATATCTGGCGGAGGCCGGCTATGCCCTGGAACAGCGCCGCCTGCATCTGGTGGCCGATGCCGCCGGGCGTCTGGCCGCCGAGGCCGAAAGCTACGGTTTCCGGGTACTGGGCCGCATGGCGCGCTGTGTGGAGAGCGCCGGACGCGCCAAGGACCTGCAGGCCGTGACCGACCTGCTGCCCGAACTGGCCACGGCGGTGGAACGCCACCGCATCTCCCTGGGGTCCTGACGGGGCCGGTCCCGCGGGCCGGCCTGGCTGCCTCCCGGCCCCGGCGCGAAAGGCGGTGACAGCCCCTCTTGCACAAAGGGACAAGTCGTGCCAGACTGGACCTTCCACGCCCACAAGGGCCATCTCTTATTTTATGCAAGGAGTCCACATGAGTTACGAACGTGTCCTTCTGCCCGTGAGCGGCAAGCATTCCGGAGAACGTGCCCTCAAGGCCCTGAGCCAGGCCAGGAAGCTGGATCCCAGGGAGATCATCCTGCTGCATGCTGTGGCGCCCAGCGTGGGCTCCCCCATGCCCAACCTCACGAGCGACAAGCAGGACGTCACCGTCAAGGCCGAAGCCCTCCTGGCGCCTCTTGCGGCCGAACTGGACCATGCCGGCATCGCCCATCAGACCGTCATCCTTCACGGCCTGCCCGTCGAGACCATCGTCAAGACCGCCAGGGAAATGGACGCCGAAGCCATCGTCATGTTCTCGGACGGGCATGACGACCTGGCCGACAAGCTGTTCGGCTCCATCACCGAGCATGTGCTGCGCAGCACGCCGCTGCCCGTGCTGGTCGTCCGCCAGTAGGCCGTTGCCGCACCATCGCCTCCACAAAGCCTGTTCCCCCGGAACAGGCTTTTTTGCGGCCGCATCCCGGCAGACCTTGCACAAATCGTCCTGTCGTGCGAAAATGCTTCTTTGAAATGCCCTCCTGGGCAATCATCCCAATCCAAGGAGCCCACATGATCTACCAACGTGTCCTCGTGCCCGTGAGCGGCAAAAATTCCGGCGAACGCGCTTCCAGGGCCCTGCGCCATGCCAGGACCCTGTGCTCCGGCGAGATCATCCTGCTGCATGTGACCGAAGCCCTGCCCAAGCTGGTGGGCGGTGCCGCCCATACCGAACTGGAACGCTCCGATGCCGCCAGGGGCGAGACCCTGCTGGCGCCGCTGGCTGAAGCGCTGAAACAAGACGGCGTGGCCTGCCGCTGCATCGTGCGTGAAGGCCTGCCCGCTGATACCATCGTCACCGTGGGCCATGAAGAAGGCGTGGACATGATCGTCATGTACACCGACGGCCGTGACGGCCTGGCCGACATGCTCATCGGTTCCATCACCGAGCGCGTGCTGCGCAATACCGACATCCCGCTGCTGGCTGTGCGCCGCTAGCGATCCGCCGTGCTGACACTGGGAACATTAGGCCTTGTGGCAGCGCACCTTCTGTCCTGGGGGGCCGTCTGCCATGCCCTGCTCCACAAGCGCGATCCGCGCTCGGCGCTGGGCTGGATCGTGACGGTCCTTTTTTTGCCGGGCGTCGGCATCGTGCTGTACTGCCTGTTCGGCATCAGCCGTGCCGAAAGCCTGGCGGCCCGCCTCATGCGCAAAATGGCCGCCATCGAACCCGACTACGCCCACCATCCCGAGGTCGTCTGCCACCGCACGGCCATCGCGCCGCCGCAGGAGTGGCCCCTGGAGATCCTGGGGCGCCGCCTGACGGGCCAGACCCTGTGCAACGGCAACGGCATCCTGCCCCTGCGTAACGGCAACGAGGCCTATCCGGCCATGCTGCGCGCCATCAACCGGGCCAGCAGGCAGGTCTTCCTCTCCACCTACATCTTCCGCGGCGGCAGCGTGGGCGAGAGCTTCACCGAGGCCCTGTGCCATGCCGCCCGGCGCGGCGTGGATGTGCGCCTGCTGGTGGACGGCTTCGGCGGTACCGTCTATTCGCTGCACAAGCCCTGGAAGCGCATCCCCAGGGCCGGCGGCAAGCTGGCGCGCTTCCTGCCGCCCCGCCTGTTCCCGCCCAGCCTCAGCATCAACCTGCGCAACCACCGCAAGCTGCTCGTCTGCGACGATACGGCCTTCACCGGCGGCATGAACATCGCCGACAACCACGTCCTCGGCAAACATCCCGGCGGCGTGCAGGACCTGCATTTCCGCTGTGAGGGCCCCATCGTGGACCAGCTGCGCCGGGCCTTCCTGCTGGACTGGGGCTTCGCCACCGGCGAATTCGACCAGCGCGACCTGCCGCCCAGCAGCAACATCATGTCCGGGGACAGCCTGTGCCGCATGGTGCTGGACGGCCCCGGCACCGAGGCCGACCCGCTCAACGACCTGTACTGCGGGGTCATCAGCAGCGCCCAGCATACGGTGCGCATCATGACGCCCTATTTTTTGCCGTCGCACGAGCTCATCGCCGCCCTGCGCAGCGCGGCCCAGCGGGGCGTCAGCGTGCGGGTGGTCCTGCCCGGCAAGAACAACCTGCCCTTCGTCCACTGGGCCACCTTCCGCCTGCTGCCCGTCCTGCTGGAAGCGGGCGTGCGCGTGTGGTTCCAGCCGCCGCCCTTTGCCCACACCAAGCTGCTGGCCGTGGACGGCTATTACTGCCAGATAGGTTCCGCCAACCTGGACGCCCGCAGCATGCGCCTGAACTTCGAGCTGAACATGGAGGTCTTCGACCCCGAATTCCATACCGCCATGGCCCTGCACATGGACATGACCATGGCCCGCAGCCGCGAAGTGACCCTGAAGGACCTGAAGCAGCGCCCCCTGATCCTCAAGCTGCGTGACGCCGCCTGCTGGCTGTTCTCGCCGTATCTGTAAAAGACGGGGCACGGCCTGGCCGCCATCCGGTCGCGCGTTGCTGGCGATGCCCGTAACTTCCTTCGTCGTAACGGGCACGGCCTGGCCGCCATTCGGTCGCGCGTTGCTGGCGATGCCCGAAGACAGCGTTTCCCTGCCCTTTCCCTCTCTGACACAGGCATGCGGAACGTATCCTCCGCGCGTCCCACGCCTTCATCCCCATCCCCTGGCAAAGCGCGCTGGGGAGAGGGCGGGGAGTTTGAGGGGAGGGAGGACCGCTCTCGCGCCAGCAGAGGGGTCCTCCCTCCCCTCAAGCCCTTTTTGCCCCAAACGCCCGAAGCCCCGGCGGGGCCGGGGCTTCGTCATCACATCAATCCATCAGGAGAACAAAGGCGTTATCCGCCCGGTCATGACCGGGGCTGTCCCGCCTGTTTTTCCTTTTTCTGCTGTTCCAGCAGACCGGCGGCGCGCAGGGCCTGGCGCCGCTGCCGGGCCATCTGGCGCAGGTCGGCCACGCTGTCGCTCTCGTCCATGATCTCGCTGCCGAGCATCTCCTCGAACACGTCCTCCAGCGTCACCACGCCGGCAAGGCCGCCGTATTCGTCGAGCACGGCGAACAGGTGCGAACGCGAGTGCAGCAGCTCCTTGAGCAGCTTGTCCAGGGTCTGGCTCTCCAGCACGAAGTGCAGGGGCTTCATGATGGCGGAAAGCGGCGTCTCGCCCTTTTCTTCCAGCAGGCAGTGGAGGATGGTGCGGCGGTCCACCAGGCCCACCAGATCCTCGTTGTCCTCGCCGTAGACGGGGATGCGGCTCACATGCCACAGGCGCGGGTTCTTGTAGGCCTCGGCGGCGGTCATATCTTCGGGCAGGGAGAAGACCACGGTGCGCGGGGTCATGATGTCGTAGACACGCTTCTGGTCCAGGGCCAGGATGTTGCGGATGTAGGCCTCCTCATAGGCCTTGATCTGCCCGGCCTGGCGCGACAGGCTGGTGACGGCGCGGATGTCGTCCTCGGAGATGTCCGGGCCGTTGGACGGCGGGGTCAGCAAACGGGTCAGCAGGCCCGTCAGCCAGATGACCGGGGTCAGCAGCTTGACCGCCACTTCCAGCGGCCGGGCCAGCACCACGGCGATGGAGGTGGCATAGGCCACGCCCAGGGTCTTGGGCACGATCTCGCCGAAGGCCAGGATGAGCACCGTGAACCCGGCGGCGAACAGGGCCATGTATTCGGCGCCGAAAGCCGCCATGAAGGCCGCGCCCGCCACGGCGGAGCCCGCGGTGTTGGCCACGGTGTTCAGGGTCAGGATGGCGGCGATGGGTTTTTCCACATTGCTGCGCAGACGGAAGAGCACTTCCCCCACGGGCCTGCCGTCGTTGCGTATCTTCTCGATGGCCGACCAGGGCACGGCGTACAGGGCCGCCTCCGTCAGGGAGCAGGTGAAGGAGATGACGACAGCGACACCGATAGCGAGAATCAGGGTGAGCATAGGTCCCTCGTGAAAAATGGAAAACCGCCATGAGGCATCCGGCGGCTTGCATGAACGTATCTCCGGCATATATCCTGTGCGGGCGACCTTGGCAATGCGCCGCGTCAAAGGAGATGCCCATGGAACGTCTTGCGGAGGAGATCCGACGAAAGGCCGGGGAAGCCGGCCCGCGACTGACGGCCCTGCGCCGCCATCTGCACCGCCATCCTGAACCGGCCTGGGGCGAATACCTGACCGCCTCGGTGGCGGCCCGTGCCCTGCGGGAAGCCGGTTTCCGGCTCACCCTGGGGGCCAACGCCCTGCGCCCCTCGGCCCGCCCCCGCCAGCCCGAGGCGGCCTTCTGCGCGGCCCAGAGCGGCCGGGCCCTCAACGAGGGCGCCGATCCCGGTCTGGTGGCCTGCATGGCCGGGGGCCTCACGGGCCTGTGGGGCGATCTGGATCTGGACGCTCCCGGCACCCCCGAAGACGAACGCGGCCCGCTGGTGGCCTTCCGTTTCGACATGGACGCCAATACCGGCATCACCGAAGCCGCGGACACGGATCACGTCCCCGCGGCGCAGGGCTTCGCCTCCTGTCATGCGGGCTGCATGCATGCCTGCGGCCACGACGGCCATGTGGCCCTGGGCGTGGAGCTGGCCCGGCTGCTGGGCGGCCTGCGGGACGAGCTGTCTCGCCACCTGAGCGGCCGCATCCGCCTGATCTTCCAGCCTGCCGAGGAAGAGGGCGAGGGCGCGCCCGGCATGGTGGCCGCCGGGGCCGTGGACGGCGTCCGGGCCCTGTTCGGCCTGCACCTGAGCATGCAGGCCAGCCGCAGCGGCGATCTGGTCTGCGGTACGGACAAGTTCCTGGCCACCACCAATTTCGAAGTCTTCTTCACCGGCCAGAGCGCCCATGCCGGGCTGGCCCCGCACGAGGGGCGCAACGCCCTGCTGGCCGCCTGTACGGCCGTGACCAATCTGCTGGCCATCGCCCGCCACGGTCAGGGCGCCTCGCGCATCAACGTGGGCGAGATGCACGTCAGCGAGACCCCCAACATCATCCCGGCCCGGGCCTGGCTGCGCGGCGAGACCCGCGGCGAGAACGGGGACATCAACGGCTACATGCTGGCCGAGGCCCGGCGCGTGGTGGACGGCGCGGCGCGCATGCACGGCTGCCGCAGCCGCTTTCTTTGCCAGAGCCACTGCCCGGGCGCCATGTCCAGCCCCGAGCTGGTGGATCTGGTGGAACGCACGGCCCGGGACATGGGCACCTTCCGCGAGGTGCGCCGCAAGGCCGACTTCTGGGCCTCGGAGGACTTTGGCTGGTTCATGAACAAGGTGCAGGAGGACGGCGGCCTGGCGGCCTATCTGCAACTGGGCGCCGACAGGCCCGACGGGCACCACACCAGCCATTTCACCTTTGACGAGCGCGTCCTGCCCCGGGGCCTGGAACTGCTGGCACGGCTGGCCGTGGCCGTACTGGCACGGCGCCCGGACTGAGCCCGCGCCACAGGACAGGCCCATGAACGCCCCCTCCCCGTCCTGCCCCGATGACGCCGCGGCCCGGCGCCTGGCCCGCAGCATGGCCGTGGTCTCGGCCTTTTGCCTGACCGGCGATACCATGCTCTACATCGCCCTGCCCCTGTTCTGGCAGGAATGCGGCCTGACCGCGCTCTGGCAGGTGGGCGTGCTGCTGGCCGTCAACCGCCTGGTGCGTCTGCCGCTCAACCCGCTGGTGCGCCTGCTCTACACCCGCATCGACCAGCGCACCGGCATGGCCCTGGCCGTGGTGCTGGCCGCCTCGACCACCCTGCTGTACGGCGTGGCCCGGTGCTTCGCGCTCTGGCTGCTGCTGCGCTGCCTCTGGGGACTGGCCTGGACGCTCCTGCGCCTCGGCTCCCTGTTCGCCCTGATGGCGGCCTCGCGCAAGGACAATCGCGGCTATCTCATGGGCAGTTACAACGGCCTCGTGCGCCTGGGCAGCCTGCTGGGCATGATCGGCGGCGGCCTCCTGGCCGATTTGCTGGGCTTCCCCACCGTGGCCCTGCTCTTCGGGGCCCTGACCCTGACGGGCCTGCCGCTGGCCCTGAGCCGCATCCCCCGCAGCGGCCGCGCCACCGGAGCGGCGAGCCGGGCGGCCACGTCCCTGCTGTCGGGTCTGTACCTGCGCCAGCCCGGCATGCGGCGCGTCTTCATCACGGGGCTGCTGGTGGCCCTGGTCTTCCAGGGCATCTACGCCGCCACCCTGAGCCGCATGGTGGCCCTGCATGTGGGCGAACTGGCCCTGGCCGGCGGCCTCGTCATGGGCTGCGCCACCCTGGCCGGCATGCTGCAGGCCCTGCGCTGGCTCTGGGAACCCTGGCTGGCGCCGTGGTTCGGCCGCCTTTCCGACGGCCCGCGCGGCCGGGGCCCGGTGCTGTGCGCCTGCCTTGGCGGCGGCGCCTGCGCGCTGGCCCTGGTGGCCCTGTCCCTGCCCGCCCCGTTGTGGCTGCCGCTGCTGCTCTGCTCGCAGCTCTGCGCCACGGGCCTGGGCACCCTCTCCGATGCCGCCGCTTCGGACACGGCCGAGCAGCACGGCCATCCCACGCACACGCTGGCCTCCTATGCCTTCATCGTGGATTGCGGCGCGGCCGCGGGCCCGGTGCTGGCCTATGGCGTGCAGGGCCTCTGGGGCATGGATGCGGCCTACCTTACGGCAGCGGCCCTGCTGCTCTGCCTGCTGCCGCTCTGGATGCGCAGAGAGGCGACAAGGGCACACTCATAAAAAAATATGAGCTATTTCAGGAAGATGCGACGTCTTTCAGGCAGCGCGGCGAAGAACGGCAAAAAAAAATTGCCGAAAAATAATTTTTTTGTTGACAGGCAGGGTGCTTTTAGCTAAAAAGGACTTCTCGCACGGATGACGTGCGAATGCTACCGCGTCGCGGGGTGGAGCAGCTCGGTAGCTCGTCGGGCTCATAACCCGAAGGTCGTAGGTTCAAATCCTGCCCCCGCAACCAGAAAGATCAAAGGCTTCCGATTCTCATCGGAAGCCTTTTTTCGTAAACGGGATCTTTTCCCCCTCATCCTCTCCCCACTATCCAAATATCCATCTGTCCGCCGGGACTCCGCGCATCTGCCAGGCCGCGCAGATGTCACCGGCACGCTCCGGCAGAAGGCATCTCGTCCTGTTCCGCTGTCCCCCGTTTTTGCCGGTGACGCGCTCCGGCACTACGGCATGGGAAGCCGGCCTGGGGCAACCGGACGGCCTCCCGCGCAGACAGCGTTGACGAAAATGCCCTGCCGAAAAAGAAAAGACAGCCGGATGATCATCCTGTATGGTGTGCCGCTCCTGTTCTTTTGCCGCCGTTTACACCTGCTTGAACAGATCCTCGACACGTTGCAGGGGAATGCCCAGCTCAGAGGCCGCCGCGAACGCTTCCGCGACCTTGCCGCTCGGTACGACCATAAAGACATATTCATCACCGCCCGTATCCCACAGCAGGATCGTCAGGCCATAGCGGTCATGCAAGACGGGGCTGCAAGCGCGGAGCACCTCCTCGGGGTACGCGTCTTCATCGTCGCAGGGGGGCAGGTGTTCCTTTGCCCCCGGCGGCAAGAGGCAGCACAGGGAGGCGAAAACTTCTTCCGGCGCTTCCTTCCAGTCCACCCAGTCCAGGCGTTTCCGGTCCCGCAGGGCCAATCGCATCAACGTAACATGCCAGCCGGTGTAGACTTCTTCCATACCGAATTCTTCACAGAGCTCGGCGCACTGTGCCGGTGTCGTGGCGGCGGCGTGGATCTTGTCCGCCAGCGCTTCGGCATCGGCAACACCGAGCAAGGTAAGGAACGTGAGCAGGGCCGGGCGCGATATGGGCACAGGCTTCGGTATCCTGGGCTTATTCGCATCCAGGAGCATTGCCAGCGTGCGCTCCATTTTGGCTATGACGGCAGGATCCGTGACTTCGGTATCCCGTCCCACCGTCTCATACCACGGACAGTCCCAGCGCACATGGCGCAGTTCCACGGCATCACCGCAACGCACCACGAAGTAATAATCGACGACCCAGCCGGCGTTGACGACTTCCCCCATGCAGATGCTTGTGGGGATATAGAACGTCCCTTTCTCACACACATATTCGGAATCCGTGTCTTCCCCCATATCGATATCGCATTGGGGAAAGGCGTTAACAGCGCGCAACGTTTCTGCGGAAGGGATGGTGCGCAATCTTTTTCCCTGAAAAAATGCGAACAGGTCTGTATTTATGATGTCGCTGTGATAGGGCCTGCCGCGCAATCCCCTGGTCGTATAATAGATATGCATGCCTCCCTCCCTGATGAACGTCCTATCCTTGAAAAACAGCGAGCCTGAAAGACAGAGAGCAAGGGGCCGTCACCGCATCCGGGAATACAGCCTTGCTTCTCCCGGGATGCGCCCCCGCCAGAGCGACGCTCATAGCGAGGCCGCTCGTCCATGCCCATGCTGCCGCTGCCTGCTTGTGTCCACCCGCCTGGCCGAGCATAGCCGGGAATGCGCGTCCCCTCAAGAATGACGGGCATCCGTGGGCTGCGCGGCATGCATCCGGCCAGCCCGTTTTTGAAGTGCCTGCCGGATACCCGCAAAAACGGCTCGCCTGCGGCATCATCCGGGCCGGAGACGGCCAGCATCCGGTACACGCCGGCACGGATGGGGCCAACGCGCTCCAGATGTTCGCGGATCGCGGCTACCTTGGCGGCCATGCCTTCAGATTCCGCCCCCGCGACCAGAATCAGAACCACCCGCAAAGCGGGTGGTTTGCTCTGGCCCTGTAAGGGCCTGTTA
>ERZ827469.663-NODE-663-length-37164-cov-6.617748_pt1 | contig 37164 bp, 25 predicted proteins | sample MGYA00519917_ERZ827469 | MGnify/ENA primary metagenome ERZ827469 (study PRJEB31778, sample SAMEA3449314) | human gut metagenome | biome: human gut; feature: human-associated habitat; material: faeces | place: United Kingdom | collected 2010/2012 ... | reverse complement strand
GCTCCCGGAGCTCCTTGCGGAACTCGTCCCAGACACTCGTATAACCGCAGTCCTCCACGAAACACTTCACATAGGGCCGCTGCGGCTCCCCCGAGACCATCATCGTCGTCGCGGCCCCCATCGAGATGCCGTGCACGACCATCCGTGTACGGCCTCCGAAAAGCCCGTTGGCGACATCCATCCACCGCAGCACGTCGAGACGGTCCTTCCACCCCATGCGGATGGCCCGCCCCTCGCTCTCGCCGTGGTAATGGAGATCGGGCAGCAGGATATTGCAGCCCAGGTCGTGATTGTAAAGGTAGCCGATCATCAGCATCCGCACGGCGTTGTCCGTGTAGCCGTGGACGATGACCGCCGTCCGGTCGGTCGGTTCGGGCGCCGCGGCGTAAACGGCATGGAGCCGCTCGCCCCCGTCGCCGACGATCACCGTGTCGCGCAGCGCCCCCGAACTGCGGAGGCTGTCGGCCCATTCCGCCAGAAACGGATATTCGGCATACATATATTCATAGGAGGAGGCATTCTTCTCGGCCATCACCGCGTCGGGACGCAGGGCGTAGGAGAGCATGTAGAAACTGCCTCCCGCAAGGAGGCCGCCGACCGCGACCAGCGCGGCGAGCACGATCCCGATACTCTTTTTCAGACTCTTTTTCATACGTCAGGGTTCGGATTTCACCGACAGCGGCACGCCCTCCGCCCCGGCATAAAACATCACCAGTTCGACCTCGTCGTCGCCCCGGTTCTCGCCGTAATGCAAAGTCCCTACCATTTCGACGATCCCCTCCCCGGGGCGGAACGTCCGCTCCGTCCCGTTCCCGGCGACCACGGTCAGCTCGCCCCGCAGCACCACCCCCGCATTGACGACCGGATGGAAATGCTCCTCCAGCCGCGCATGCGGCGGAATCAGGATGCGCAGAAGCGACACGAGGGGCCGTCCCGCCGGGTAGGCGAGCAACGGCTCCCCGTTCCAGCTCGACGACGATGCGGCGATGCGCTCCGCCGTCGGTCCCTTTCCGTCCGACACGGCCCCGGCTATTTCGCCAGCTTGGCGCGGATATGCGCCAGCATGTCGTCGGTCATGCGCGAAAGGTCCCATTCGGGTTTCCACCCCCACTCCTCGCGGGCACAGGTGTCGTCCAGCGAATTGGGCCAGCTCTCGGCGATCTCCCGCTTCACGGGGTCGATGTCGTAGGTCATCTCGAACGCGGGCATCCGCTTCCGGATCTCGGCGCAGATGATCTCGGGCGTGAAGCTCATCGAGGCGATATTGAAACTGTTGCGGTGCACGAGTTTCGAGGGATCGGCCTCCATCAGCTCGACGCAGGCGCGCAGGGCGTCGGGCATGTAGATCATGTCCATATAGACGTCCGCGGGAACGGGACAGGTGAAACGGCCGCTGCGGATCGCCTCGTAGTAGATCTCCACGGCGTAGTCGGTCGTGCCGCCGCCGGGCAGCGTGACGTTCGAAATGATGCCCGGGAAGCGGACCGAACGGGTATCGACCCCGTACTTGTGGTGGTAATAGTTGCCCAGCAGCTCGCCCGTGACCTTGCAGACCCCGTAGATCGTCGTCGGCTGCATGATCGTATCCTGCGGGGTCTTGTCCTTGGGCGACGAGGGGCCGAAAGCGCCGATCGACGAGGGGGTGAAGAGCGCGCAGTGGTGCTGCCGCGCCACCTCGAGCGAGTTGTTCAGCGCACCCATATTGACGTTCCAGGCCATCTGGGGATTCCGCTCTCCCACGGCCGAAAGCAGCGCCACGAGGTTGAAGATCGTGTCGATCCGGTGACGGGCCACCACCGACGCCATCGCCGTGGCATCGAGGGCATTCAGCACCTCGAAGGGACCGTCCTCGCCCAGGGACTTGCACTCGCGCATGTCGGTGGCCACCACATTGTGCCCGCCGTAGATTTTGCGCAGATAAACTGTCAGCTCGGAACCGATCTGGCCTCCGGCGCCTACTATCAGAATACGTTTCATCTGTTTTTGGTTGTAATTCGTCAGTAAAGATAGAAAATAATCGGGAAAATCGCACATTTTTTTGGTCTTTTCATTTTTCTTACGTACTTTTGCACCACTCGAAAGAGCAAAAGGCTGTCTTAGCTCAGTGGTAGAGCACTTCCTTGGTAAGGAAGAGGTCGTGAGTTCAAGTCTCATAGACAGCTCGGCGACAAGAGGGAGGGAAGAGGATTTCTTCCCTCCCTCTTTTTTGTATGCAGTCTTGCCTGCCCCCGGGAACGGAATGAGGAGAGGCCGCCGGCAGGTTACGATTTCCGGCATCCGGAGTATCGCTTCCGGCAACGGAAAAGTCCGGAAATGCACGTCGCAAAGCCGCAAATAACATGATAAAATAAAAGACGCGCATTTTGCTTACGATCAGACTCCATTTTACCTGCAAACGGCCGAAAACACCCCGGAAAAACTCGACACAGACCGGATCAAGAAGCATATAATATCACTAAATAACTACTATACAATATAATACAAAATATTAGCCGATAAGCCGTTTTTAATTACGATTTATCGAATCACGAGCGATCCGGCCCGAAAAACGCCTCCGGCACGACAAAAAAACAGGATTTCGGGCACTTTTACAGTAAATTCAGGTTATTAAATAATTTTACGAATATACCGCCCCGCAATTTCACAAATCCACCTGTGCAAAATTTAAATTTACACAAAAACAAACCGTAATTACCGCATTTATTTTACAAATAAATAAAAACGAGACGCTGCTTCCGGCAGAATCCAATAAAACACACGGCAGACAATTCATTAAAATTGCATGTCGATCCGAAACAGGATATAACACACCTTATTTTCAGATTATTTTCAGAAGAATACCCTCGGCGTCCGCCCGCACCGCACTATCAAAAAGACGGTTTTTCAATGATTTTACTTACAATCCGATATTAAAAAACATTTTGTTCGTAAAATTTAATTTCGTACGTTTGCGGCGTAAGAAAGTCAGTTTCCTTATGCAAAAAACTATTCTACTCACTCTTCTCGCACTCTCCATGTGCGCGCTGTCTGTCGCGGCCCCGTCTAAGGGGGGGGGGAAATCTGGTCACCGTTAGCGGTGTCGTAACCTCCGCAGAAGACAAGCAACCCCTGATCGGGGTAAACGTGATTTCCGGCTCGGCGAGCGGCGTCTCGACCCTCGCGGACGGAAGCTATTCCATTCAGGTCGCACCCGGGACCACGCTGACCTTCCAGTACATCGGTTACAAGGCCGTGGAGTACACGGTCCCCGACGGACGGACGCAGGTGACCTGCAACCTCGAAATGCAGAGCGATACGCAGGCGCTCGAGGACGTGGTGGTCATCGCCTACGGCGTGCGTAAAAAGGGAACCATCGCCGGATCGGTCTCGACCGTAAAGGCGGAAAAGATCGAGACCACGCCCACGGCCGCCTTCGACCAGGCGCTGCAAGGGCAGGTTCCGGGCCTCACGGTACTCTCCAGCTCGGGCGAGCCGAGCAAGTCGGCGGAGCTGACCATCCGCGGCACGAACTCGATCAACGCCGGCACGGACCCACTCTTCGTCCTCGACGGCATCGTGATCTCGGCGTCGGATTTCAATGCGATCAATCCGGCCGACATCGAAAGCCTCTCCGTCCTCAAGGACGCCTCCTCGACCTCGATCTACGGCGCACGCGCCGCCAACGGCGTGGTGGTCATCACGACCAAACGCGGGCGCATGGCCGACCGTCCGGTCATCAACTACCGCATGCAGCTCGGTATCTCGCAGCTCGCCCACAGCAACTGGGACCTGATGAACACCGCCGAGCGCATCCAGTACGAAAAGGAGATCGGGCTGACCGAAGGCAAGAACTACTCCCTGCTGAGCCAGACCGACGTAAACTGGCTCGACGAGGTTTTCAGCGACAACGCCCTGCTCCAGAACTACGAACTCTCGGTCTCGGGAGCCACCGAAAAGACGAACTACTACGTTTCGGGAGGCTACTACGACCAGGAAGGCATCGCCCCCGGTTCGGACTTCAACCGCTATTCGCTCCGCGCCAACATCGAACAGCGCGCCGCCAAGTGGCTCAAGGTGGGGACCAACACCCTGCTCAACTACCAGCAGATCGAACTGGCGCAGTCGGGCGAATACACGGTCGTGACGCCGATTTCGGCCGCCCGCTTCATGATGCCCTACTGGAATCCCCGCCGTCCGGACGGTTCGATCGCCTCGATGGAGGACGGCAGCTGGAAAGGCGAAGGCCAGAACCCGCTGGAGTGGATCGAGAACAACCCCGTGCACTACAAGAAGTACAAGGTCATCTCCTCGCTCTTCGCCGAGGCCACGCCAATCGAAGGACTGACGATCAAATCGCAGTTCAGCGCGGACTACTCCCACTCCACGGGCTTCGGAATCTCCTACCCCGAATACTATCCCAACCTGGGCATCGGAACCGCCGCCCGGAACACCTCCGACGGCCTGACGCTCTCGGTCACCAATACGGTGAACTACCGCTTCCGCGTCCATGAGGACCATTCGTTCAACTTCCTCGTCGGACAGGAAGGCATCGACTACCACTACGAATCGTTCGGCGTGACCACGCAGGGACAGAACAACGACAAGCTGACCAGCATCACGACCGGAACCCGTGCCACGACGTGGGAGGACGAGCCGGACGACGACTACGGCTTCCTCTCCTTCTTCGGCCGCGGCGAATACAACTTCGCGGACCGCTACTACGCCGACTTCTCGCTCCGCGCCGACGCCTCGTCGCGCTTCGGAGCCTCGAACCGCTGGGGCGTATTCTGGTCGGCGGGCTTCATGTGGAACATGCGCAACGAGCGTTTCCTGGAGAACGCCCGCGAATGGCTGACCAACGCCCAGATCACGATTTCGACCGGTACGTCGGGCAACTCCTCGATCCCCAACTACGAGCACCTCGCGCTGGTCAAGGGCGGTCTGGAATACGTGGGGACCGCCGGCATAGCCCCCTACACGCAGGGCAACGAGGAGCTGAGCTGGGAAACCACGTGGACCACGAACCTCGGCCTGCACTTCGGATTCTGGAACCGCCTCACCGCCGATCTGGAGTTCTACCACAAGAAGACGAGCGACATGCTCATGTCCGTCCCGCAGTCGTACACGAACGGCGGCTTCGGATTCCGCTGGGACAACATCGGCGCGATGGTGAACCGCGGCGTCGAGCTGAACCTGACGGGCACGGTCATTTCGACCCGCGACTTCGCCTGGTCGCTCAATGCGAACGTCTCCTACAACCACAACGAAATCACCGAACTTTACAACGGCGTCCGCGAATACGAGATCGCCTCGTCCGACCTGAAGTACGTCGTCGGCCACAGCATCGGCGAGTTCTACATGAACCGCTACGCCGGCGTGAACCCCGCCAACGGCGACGCCCTCTGGTACACGAAGGACGGCAAGCTGACGAACGAGCTCCGCGACGAGGACAAGGTGATGATCGGCAAGAGCTTCATCGCACCCTGGCAGGGCGGCTTCGGCACGAACCTGAGCTGGAAGGGCATCGCGCTCTCGGCCCAGTTCTCCTGGATCGCCGACCGCTGGGTGATGAACAACGACCGCTACTTCGACGAGTCGAACGGCCGCTTCGCCTCCTACAACCAGTCGAAACGGCTGCTCCACCGCTGGAAACAGCCGGGCGACGTCACCGACATTCCGCGCCACGGCGTTTACACCGAATTCGACACGCGGCTGCTCGAAGACGCCTCGTTCCTGCGTCTGAAAAACCTCATGCTCAGCTACACCTTCCCCCGGGAGCTGTTGCGCAAGACGCGTTTCATCAGCGGAGTCAGAATCTATGCACAGGCGCAGAACCTGCTGACCTTCACCAACTTCTCCGGGCTCGACCCCGAGGGCAACGGAAACACTTACGCGGCGGAATACCCGATGACGCGCCAGTTCACCTTCGGTCTCGACTTAACCTTCTAAAGAAAATCCACGCAATATGTTATTACGACACATAAAACTCGGCCTCGTCGCCCTGACGGCGCTCGTCGGCGCGACCTCGTGTCTGGACAAATACCCCGACAGCGCCATTCCCGAAAAAGATGCCATGCAGACGTTCGCCGACGCCGAACAGCACCTGATCGGCATCTACGGACACCTGATGAACAGCGCTCTCTACAGCGGCTACCTCACGCTGCTGCCCGACATCCAGTGCGACCTGGCCTATGCCGTCGAAGGCAACTCGAACACCTACGGCGATTTCTGGCTCTGGAAGATCCGTCCCACGGACCTGCTCATTCAGGACGTTTACGCCCAGCTCTACGCCGTGATCGGCGCCTGCAACTTCTACCTCGACCGGATCGACGCGGTGATGGCCCGCGAGACCAGCGACGCCAACCTCGAAACGCTCGACCAGTACACGGGCGAGGTTTACGCCATCCGCGCGCTCTGCTATTCGGAGCTGCTCAAATGCTTCTGCGAGGCGTACGATCCCGCCACGGCCGAACAGCAGCAGGGCGTCGTGCTCCGCACGAAGTATTTCGAGAAGGAGCCCGTACGCCGCGCCACCCTCTACGATTCCTACAAGTTCGTGCTCGACGACCTGACGCGCGCCGACGAGCTGCTCGACGACGCGGAGGACACGCCCAACAACTACTACATGTCCGAAGCCGCCGTACAGGCCATCCGTGCCCGCGTGGCCCTCTACATGCAGGACTGGGACGCCGCCATCGAGTACTCGAGCATCCTGCTCGACGACAAGAAAGACACGTTCCACCTCGCCTCGTTCCAGGAGACCGCGGCCGACGGGGCCAGCACGTTCGACTACATGTGGGCTTACGACGAAGGACCGGAGGTGATCTGGCGCATCGGCTTCACCAGCACCTCCTACGGCGGCGCGCTGGGAACCGTGTTCCTCAACTTCAACCGCGACTACACCTACTTCTATCCCGACTACGTGCCGGCGCAGTGGGTGCTCGACGCCTACGAGGAGAGCGACCTGCGTTCGACCAGCTACTTCGCGGATTCGGAATCCGGCATCACGATCGGCTATGCCAACGGACTGGACTGGCCGCTGCTGGTGAAGTACTACGGCAACCGCGCGATCTTCATCCCGCAGCGCATCTTCCAGGTTTCCATGCCCAAGCCGCTGCGCCTGGCCGAGCAATACTTAATCCGCGCCGAAGCCTACTGCCGGAAGGCTTCGCCCGACCCGGCGCGGGCCCAGAAGGATCTGGAGGCGCTGCGCAAGACCCGTTTCGCATCCGGTGGCACGATTTCCCTCACGGGCGACTGGGCCACCGACGTGAAGACCTTCTCCGAGGAGCGCGTCCGCGAACTCTACATGGAAGGCTTCCGCCTGCAGGATCTCAAGCGCTGGGGGCTGGGCTTCGAGCGCACGCCGCAGTCCTGCACCCAGGACGAGGGCAACGACCTGAAGATCGAAGCCGGCGACCCGCTCTTCGTATGGCCGATTCCCCAGCACGAACTGGAGGCTCCGGGTTCGGAGATCACCCCCAACGAAAGCAACAAATAGTAACCTCATAGCAGACAAACCATGAAACGAATCATAACGTTCATTTTAGCGACGGGACTTTGCGCCTTCCTCGCGACGGGTTGCCAGGAGGAATACACGACCTATTCCGATGCGGAATACGTCATGTTCTCCGACTCCGTATCGCTCAACATGGTGCTGGAGAACCAGGACTATTTTACGGTTCCCGTCGCCTCGACCACGGCATGCGACTACGACCGCACGTTCGGCGTCGAGATCGTAGATCAGGGCAGCACGGCCATCGAAGGCGTGCACTACCGGCTGGCTTCCAACACGGTGACCATTCCGGCCGGCAAACGGACCGCCGACGTGCAGGTGCACGGCTATTACGACCGCATCGAACCTTCGGACACGTTGCAGTTCTCGCTCCGGCTGGTCATGCCCGAACAGCTCGAATGGGACCTCTACAAGGACCGGACCCGCGTCCGGATGCTGAAAGGATGCACGTTCCATGTCGAAGACTTCACCGGCTGGTGCGTCGTGACCTCGACCTTCCTGCAGGACTATCCCGGCGTGGAGAACACCAGCATCCAGCGCCTGATCCGCACGGAGCGGGATCCGAACGACCCGAACACGGTCATCATGCACAACTGGCTCTTCTCGGGATACGACGTCCGGATACGGTTCGACACGAGCGATCCGGCCAAACCGTTGACGACGATGCCCGAGGACCAGGTGATGAGCGACGAGATGTCCGTGTTCGGCAAGATCAACGGCGACAACAAGATACTGGTCACCGACAACGCCAACTACTACTCCTTCTACGACGCGTGCGCGGGGAACGTCAAGCTCTGGACGCAGGTCTATGTCAAGAACATGGGCACGATGGTCGGCACGGTGGGTTCCTACTACAATATCATGGAGTGGATCAGCGACGAGGAAGCCGACCGCCTCGAGAGGGAGGAGGGCATGAAAAAATACGAATAACCGACCTGACAAACAAGTAAAAAACAAACGACTATGAAACGGTATTTACTCAATCTCCTTACGGTGGCCTTAGCAGGTGCGGGGCTTGCGTCGAGTTCGTGTTCCGACGAGGAAACGGGGGAAAAGGTTCCGGCTCCGAACTTTCCGGAAAAGACCGCTCTCGGCATCGAAGTCGGAGGGACTTGTTCGATTCCCATAGAGCCGAATCAGGACTGGTCGGTAAGCATAGACCAGAACGAGGCCGGCGAATGGTTCTGGATCGACGACGACGGCATGACCGCCTACACCGTGCGCGGCAAGGCCGGCAAACACGAAGTCGTCATCCGCGTCTCCGACAAGGAGGAGAACGACACGGACCGCAGCATCGACGTCTCGATGACGATGGGCGGCCAAACCCAGGTGATCGCCACGGTGACCCGCGGCAAGGTGGAGCGCACGTTCGACCTCTACCTGGGCAAGAAGAACGAAAGCGGCGACTTCACGCCCGACAGCGACGGCAAGTTCGCCTACGAGGAGACGGCGGCCGACGCCGCGACGGCCGTCATCGACCTCAAATGGCCGGCCGAGGGACAGAGCGGCCTGCGCTATCCCGTCAGGATCGCGGCCAATTTCCAGTGGCGCCTCGACTCGAAGCCCGCGTGGGTATCGGAGCTGTCGCCCTCGGAAGGCAAGGCCGGCGAGACGGTGGATATCCTGCTCACGGGCGATCCGACGGCCTATCCGCTCGACGACGAAGAGGGGGAGCTCGTATTCTGCGACTACAATAACACGGCAGAGAAATACACCTACAAAATGTCGATTCCGGGCTGCCGCGACAAGGGTTCGGTCGGCATCGACAAGGGCACGGTCTATACCTTCAACGCCGCCGGCGAGTACGGCAATCCGGCCTCCGGCACGACGACCTGGACCTACATGGGTCCCGAGTTCGACGTCGTGGCTCCCGAAATCCCGTTCGAGGACGGCACCCGCAACGGCAGCAAGGTCTACGTCGTGGAGAAGTCCGAACTCGCTCCGGGCAGCGGCATGTACATGTACGGCGCCTGCGACTGGCTGACGCTCGACGGTAACGTCATATCGGGCGAGAACGTGCTGGTGGAGACCGAGTACACCCTGAAGGCCGGAAGCAACCCGGACAGCGGCCTGCGGTCCGGTGCGCGAACGGCCGAAATTCTCATTCTCCCGGCCGACATCGCGCACGGCGTCTCGTCCGTGGACGACCTGTTCGAGGAGGGTTCGTTCGGCGCGGCGGACCTGAAGGCCGAATACCGGGATTACATCACGGCGACGGTGAACCAGGACGCCCCGAGCGGCGTCTTCTCGGCACGCGACCTGGCGTCGGCGGCCAAGAACGGCGATGCGTTCCGGACAATGGAATATTCGAACCCGGAGGATCAGACGGCCATGGACGCCATTGATCCGGACGGTACGATCCGGTACCTCTACCGCATGACCTACACGACCGAGTGGTCGAATGTCGAACTGAACTACGATCCGTCTTACGAGTCGTGCTTCACGAAGGAGAACCTTCCGAAGTGCGTCAGGGCCTTCACCAGCGAGGGCATCGGACATCCGATGGACGACCCGTGGGCATCCGTCGAGGCCATCGAGGCCGTTTCCGGCGGTGACGGCGAACCCATGACGGCTCCCGCCTTCCGAATCTCGATGGGCTCGGCGGAGAGCGCCAAAAGCTGCTTCCTCGTCTTCTACGACACGAACCAGACGCCCTATGCGGCCATCTGCTGTGAAGTCGATCCCGACAACGGCGGCCAGAGCGGCGGTTTCGAAGCGGCCTTCACGAATCCCGATCTGACGGAGGGCGCCACGCTGGAACGGATCACCGAGGAGAACATGAACCGGATCGCCGGCGAATTCGCCGAGAAAGACGGAACGGCGGAGTCCTGGACGAGCACTTTCGCGGAGGCCCTCGGCATGGGACAGACGATCTACGCCCTGACCTACACCTCGGCCGCCCCGAAGAACACGGAACTGACCGTATCGGCCTACTCGAACGTGATGTGCATGCCGTGGGGCATCGCCTGGCTGAGCGCCGAGCCGACGGGCGACACGGGAATCGACATCACGATGAGCCGTCCCGGAGCCGAAGACCCCGCAACGGGCATGGTCAATTTCATGGACGCCTCGGGCGAAACCGCATGTATCATCTACTGCAATCCCGCATTCTAACAGACAACCACCGAACCCGTCCGGCAGCCCCGCGGCATGCGGGGCCCGCCGCGGGCAAACCAATTACCGAAAACAACGTTTACATGAAACTATTCAAATCCGCCGTAATGCTGACCGCCGGGCTGGCGATGGGATTTCTCGCCGGATGCTCCGACGATGACGGGATCGACAACCGGGACCGGGATTACGGGTACGTACAGTTCAGATTATACAAGGAGGCGTCCTACGACTCCTCCCGAACGGACGAGCCGCAGGCGGACGCGTTCCGGACGGCCGGGACCCGGGCCGTCAAACCGCAGCTCGACTACCTCGCCGAAGCCAGCAAGGTGCAGATGACCCTCACCTGCGGCGAGCAGACCATCATCCAGACCCTCACCCTTTCGGCGGCCGACAAGGAAAGCGCCGAATACGGGATGCGCAGCGACAAGCTCAAACTGCTGACCGGCGAATACGAAATCGCCCGTTTCACGCTCTTCGACAGCAACGACGAGGAGCTCTACAACGGCAACGCCGCCGACACCCGCCTGACGGTCGTGTCGGGCGGTCTCACGACGCACGACCTGACGGTGAACGTCCTCCCGCGCGGCTCGGTGCGCTTCACGCTGACCAAGGACATGTCGGGATTCAACCCGCCCGCCAGGACCCGCAGCGACATTCCGCGCCAGTACATCTTCGAAGAGATCGGGAAGTTCGACGTCACGGTGAAGAACACCGAGACCAACAACCTGGTGACGTTCGAGCAACTGCCCGTCACCTTCTCGATCCACTTCGACGACGAAGAGAACGCGGAAACCCCTCCCGGATACCAGACCTCGACCTGCGCCTGCGACTCGCTCCTCTCGCTGCCCGCCGGCAACTACGTCGTGCTCAGATACCTGACCTACGACAGCGACGGCATCCTGCTCGAGACGAACAACAGTCCGGTCGAATCGCCCTTCACCGTCGAAGACAACCGCACGACCGAAGCCGACGTGGCCGTAACGCTCTACGAAGCAGACGAGTACATGAAGGATCACTATGCCCTCTATGCCATCTGGAAAGCGCTGCACGGCGAGGAATGGTCCTATCAGGGAGAGAACTACCCCATCGGTTCGAACTGGGACTTCAACAAGGATCCGGACCTGTGGAGCTACCAGCCCGGCGTCGAGGTCCACACCAACGGACGCGTGGCCAAAATCGACCTCAGCGGCTTCGGATTCTACGGCGACATGCCCAAGGAGATCGGCCAGCTCACGGAGCTCGTGGAGCTGTACCTCGGCACGCACAACGACGTGACGCAAGGTTTCGAAGACCCGACGCTGGACCCGAACCAAAGTATCGCGGAGCGCACGCGCAACCGGCTCGAGAATCACAAGAAATACCTGCACCTGCTGCATCCGGCGCAGCAAATGTCGTGGCCGTGCGCCTTCGCGCTGCGCGAACACAACATCCACATCCGCGCCACGGAGCTTTACGATCAGGGCTACACCGAGGATGAGATATTCGAAGCGGCGACGGGCCGCCAGCGCGACATCCGCCCGCTGGACACCTCGCACGGCAAACTCTGCAACGGCCTCAAATCGCTGCCCGCGGAGATCGGCAACCTGAAGAAACTCGAATACCTCTACATCGCCAACAGCGCGATCGAATCGCTGCCCGACTACGAGGGCGAAGGCAAGGAGGGCATGCAGGGGCTGGAATCCTGCACGGACTTCGAAGTCTATAACTGCCCGAAGATGGAGAAGTTCCCGATAGCCATAACCAAGATGCCGCGTCTCGTGGCCGCGAATCTCTCGAACAACAAGCAGTGGCAGGCACAGGACCTCCACGACGGACTCAAGGCGTTGGCCGAAGGACCGTCGAAGGAGTACATCCAGTTGCTTTACCTGGTGAACAACAGCCTCGAGGAACTGCCGGCGGAGTTCAGGAACATGAAGAGACTGAGCTTGCTCGACCTCACCCAGAACCGGCTGCGCGTACTTCATCCGCTGGGTAGTGAGGTGGCGCTCGTGCAGTTGTTTCTCGACAACAACCAGCTCGAAGAGATTCCGACCGACGAAAACGGCATATTCTGCAACATAGCCGACATGACCGACCTCTCGGCGAGCTACAACAAGCTCCGGAAGTTCCCCAACATCTTCAAGGAAGCGAAAAGCGTCATCGACAACATCGACTTATCGTACAACCAGATAACGAACTTCACCGAAGAGGAGACCGCGGCTTTTCACGGCGTCTTCGTCGAAACGCTGACGCTGACCGGCAACACCGGCATCACGAAGTTCCCCAAATGGCTGGCCGACAGCGAATCGCAGGTAGCCTACATCATCCTCCGGGGCTGCGGTATCACGGAAATCCCCGAAGGCAGCTTCAAGGGCAAGTATTCGAACCAGTTCGTCTCGCTGGACCTGACCTACAACCGGTTGTCGAAACTGCCCGACGAGTTCAACGCCCTCCAGTTGCCCAACCTCTACGGACTGGACATCTCGCAGAACGCCTTCTCGAAATTCCCCACCGGTCCGCTGACCTGCAAGGGCCTGACCATCCTCGGCATCCGCGGTCAGCGCGACGCCGACGGCGAACGCTGCCTGAGGGAGTGGCCCACGGGGCTTTACAACCATGTGGGACTGCGCGGCTTCTACATCGGCTCGAACGACCTGCGCAAGATCGACGACACGATCTCGACGGCGATCTGGACGCTCGACATCAGCGACAACCCCAACATCACGTTCGATGCGTCGGGCGTATGCAGCGCCTGGCAGAGCGGAGCCTACGTGCTCATCTACGACAAGACGCAGAATATCGTCAATTGCGACGCGATGCTTGAATAACCATTAAGAACACGAAGGAATCATGAAACTGAAAAGCTACATAGCCGTATCCCTCTGCGCCTTCGCACTCGCCGGCTGCTCCGACGACGACAGGAAGATCGGCGTTACGGTCGATGGCGACGCGATCGAAATCGGCGCCGAAGGAGGAACGCGGAATATCAAGGTGACGGCCGACGACGCCTGGATCGCCACGACCAACGATCCCTGGATCACCATTTCTCCGGCCAACGGCCGCGGATCGGCCCAGTGCCGGATCATCATCGACTCGGCGCTGCGCAACGAACCCCGGCAGGGCATCGTGCGCATCCAGAACCAGAACGACTGGGAGGAGCGCCGGGATATCACCGTCTCGCAGGACGGATACGATTACGCCATCACGCTCGACGACAAGGAGATCAACGTCTCGAACTACGCGGCCTACGACGACCGTTCGTTCGACGTGCGGGTGAAGACCAACGTGGACTTCGACATCGAAATCCCCGAAGAGGCCCAGGCATGGCTCACCGCCGGCGACTACAAAGTGGAACTCGATCGGGGCCTCCGTCCGCGCGAAGTGACCGTCCGCTTCAATTGGGGCATCAATTCGCGCGACATCGAACGGAACGCCGTAGTGAAGTTCAGGCCGAAGGACGAAGTGACGCTGGCCCGTCAGGACGAACTCTCCGTAAACCAGAACGCCGCGGAACCGATCGAAGAGGACACCCGCGCCGGCGACTCGGTGGCCCTGCTGGCCATCGCCCGCTCGCTCAACATGTGGGAGTCGTGGGAGACCAACGAAAAGATGGACAATTGGGACAACGTCGTCCTCTGGGAGGAAGGCATGGACGGATACACGCCCGAAAAGGCCGGACGCGTGAAGTTCGCCAGATTCTCCACGTTCGGGACCAAAGAGGGCCTGCCTTTCGAAGTGCAGTACCTCACCGCCGCCGACGAACTGGTCTTCTTCTCGAACACCAACTGGACGACCTTCGACCTCTCCACGGGCGAGTACATCACCAAACTCGGACAGTTGCGGCGTCTGACCATCAGCGGCTATGGGCTGGTGGACCTCGACCCGGACTTCAAGAACCTGAAGAACCTCGAGTCGCTGGACATCTCCGTCAATAACTTCGAGAAAATCCCCGAAGTGCTCACCAAGGAGAACTTCCCCAAGTTGCATGCCCTCTACCTGAACACCTGCCAGAGAGGGGTCATCTACGATCTGTCCAACACCACGACGACCCATTTCGGCGGTCTGTTCGAGGAGACCGACCAGACGCGCGAGTTCCCGCGCCGTCTGCTGGAGTGGGACAACCTCGACACGCTGACGCTCTCGGTGAACTACCTGCAAGGACGCATTCCCGACATGAAGGACTACGCCCAAAAATACACGCAGGCGGACATCAGCGCCGCCGACTCGCTGCCGCAGGCGCTCGTCGGAACGCCCAAGGTGCTGCCGAACATAAAGAGGTTTTCGATCAACCTGAACCGGCTCACGGGCGAGTTGCCCGAATGGCTGCTCCACCACCCGGCGCTCGACTGGATGGATCCCTTCACGCTGGTCTTCACGCAGGAGGGCAAGGACCAAGACGGCAAGCTGGCAGGCTTCACCAACGAGCCGGTCAATCTGGACGAATACTATCGGTTCTACGAAGGAAAGAAATACCTCGATCCGAACAAAAAGGAGGAGTAACGGAATACCCCGACACCTAATAAACACGACAGGAAAATGAAAAGATCCATATACGGCATTTGCACCGCGGCGCTGCTCGCCCTCGGTGCCTGTACGACCGACGAACTCCCTGCGCCCGACAAAACGCAGCCCGACGGGACGGAGCAGACGAAGCCCGTCTCGGGCGAGGTGCTCGTGAAATTCAAGAGCTATGTCAGCGACATCCTCGACCAGACCGCGGCACGGACCCGCAGCGGCGGACCCGCGACCCGCTCGGGCATCCTCTCCGTGGACGAGGTGCTCGACCTGGTGGGCGGCTACGAGATCGAGCGCGTCTTCCCGGTGGACCCCCGCACGGAGGCCCGGACCCGCGAAGCGGGGCTGAATCTCTGGTACGTGGTGCGGTTCGACAAGGAATATACCGTGGAGGAGGTCGTCGAGCGGCTCTCGCAACTGGGCGAGGTGCAGTACGCCAACCCCAACCGGACGATCAAACGCGCCTACAACCCCGAAAAGAAGGCCGTACCCCTCACCAGGGAGCGACTCAGCGCGCTCACGCGGCAGACCCGCGCCGCAGCCGCGGAATACGGCTTCAACGACGCGCTGCTGCCCCAGCAGTGGCACCTGGTCAATCGCGGGACGATGTTCACCGGCACGGAGGCCTGCGGGGAGACGAAATCCGTCGTCGGCGCCGACGTGCAGTGCGAGGAGGCGTGGAAACTCTCGACGGGCGACCCGTCGATCATCGTCGCGGTGCTCGACGAAGGCGTCTGCCTGACCCACCCCGACCTGCAGGCGAATATCTGGACGAACGAGGACGAGGTGGACGGCTCGCGGGAAGACAACGACGGCAACGGCTATGCGGGCGACGTCCACGGCTATAATTTCGTGACCGACACGGGCGTCATCTCCTGGGACGACATCTCCGACACGGGCCACGGCACGCACGTGGCCGGCGTGATAGCGGCCCAGAACGACAACGGCGAAGGCATCTCCTCGATCGCCGGCGGCACGTCCTCGCAGCCGGGCGTGAAGATCATGTCGTGCCAGATCTTCTCGGGCGACAAGGGCGGCAACTCGATGACCTCGGTGAAGGCGATCAAATACGCGGCGGACAACGGCGCCGTCGTCCTCCAGTGCAGTTGGGGATATGTCTCCGGCACGGCCAACAGCTACGAATGGGGCACGCCGGGCTACGCGACCGAGGAGGAATGGGAGACGATGGATCCGCTCCAGAAGGAGGCGCTGGACTACTTCATCCACAACGCCGGATCGCCCAACGGCCCGATCGAGGGCGGTATCGCCGTCTTCGCCTCGGGCAACGAGTACGCCAACTCGGCAGGCTTCCCCGGTGCGGCCGAAATGTGCGTTTCGGTATCCGCCACGGCGGCCGACTTCACGCCCGCCACATACACCAACTACGGGCCGGGCACGAAGATCGCGGCCCCGGGAGGAGACCGGGACTACTACTGGGACTATTGGACGGAAGGCGACAACGCCACGCGCGGCGAAACGGGCTGTGTGCTCTCGACGCTGCCGTTCAATGTCAGCGAAACGGGATACGGCTACATGGAGGGCACCTCGATGGCCTGCCCGCACGTCTCGGGCGTCGCGGCGCTGGGCCTCTCCTACGCCGCACAGTTGCGCCGCCACTTCACGGCCGACGAATTCAAGGCGCTGCTCTACGAAACGACGACCCCGATCGACGACCGCATGAAGGGCTCCAAGCTGTACTACCGCTACGCCTATGAAATGGGGCTCACCCACCCCACGCACCTCCTGCTCTCCGACTATGCCGGGAACAGGATGGGCGCGGGACAGGTGAACGCCGCCCGGCTGCTCGACGCGATCGGACAGAACGGCCGGCAGATGACCTTCCCGAACCTCTACATTCCGCTCGAAGGCGAGGTGACGGCCATCCCCGCCAACTACTTCCTCGGCGGAGAGACGCTCTCCTACACCGTGAAGATCGACGACGAGTCGGTCGCCTCGGCCTCGATGGACGGTTCCCGTCTGACGGTCCGCGGACTGAAATCGGGCGTCACGAAGGCGTCGATCACCGCCAGCAACAACGAGACCCAGACGTTCAACATCACCGTCCGCAAGTCGGCGAGCGGCGACGGCTGGCTCTGACGGATTCCGACGGATGAGACCCGGCTGGAAAACCACGGCACTTTGCCTCGGAGCCTTGTGCGCGGCATCGGCCGCCACACCGCTCCGGGCGCAGGTTCCGCCCGTTCCGCAGGCGCTGCGGGACAGCGTGGCCAATCCCCCGAAAGCGCAGGGGAGCGGTGCGATGCGTTTCCTCGAAACGCACATCGACGCCGGACGGATCGGCGAGGACGACCTGCCGCCGAGCTACACGTTCCGCTGGACGAACGACGGCGACGCCCCGCTCGTCATCACCCGCGTGGAGACCACCTGCGGATGCGCGGTTCCGTCCTTCGACCGGCAACCCGTACTCCGGGGCGGCGAGGGATCGGTGACGGTCACCTACCACCCCAGGCGGCACCCGGGGAACTTCCACCGCCGGATTTTCGTCTTCACGCAGCTCTCCGCACAACGGCCCACGGCGATCCTGGACCTCACGGGACATGTCACGCCCTCGTCGGCCCTGCCCGCGGCGGACTACCCCTACGCGATGAACGGACTGCGGCTCAAGCAGCGGGAGGTTCGCATGGACGGAACGCAGCGCCGGACCGAACGGATCGCGTGTCTCAACGCCGGGCGGCAACCGCTGCGCATCACGGCCGACAGCCTGCTGCTGCCGCCCTATGTGCGCTTCGAGTGCGAAGCCGCGACGCTGGAGCCGGGCGCGACCTGCGACCTGATCTTCCGCTTCGATCCCGCGAAGGCTCCGGAACGCCTGCCCGAACAGGTTCCCGTGATCCTGCGGGGACTGGGGCTTCCGCCCGTGCAAAGCACGGTGCGCATCCTCTTCGGCGAAAGGCCGCGGCCGGAGACCGAATACATGAAACAGACAGAAAAACAAAAAAGAATACCATGAAAAACTTTCTGAAATCCACCGTTCTCTCGCTGGCCGTCCTCTGCCTCTGCGCCTGCGACGACGACAAAAGTTACGAAGACCCCGGGCTGGAGGTGACCCCGCACAACATCGCGGGAACGTGGCAGCTCGCCGAATGGAACGGCGCGCCGCTGGCCGAAGGCAGTTTCGTTTACATCGAATTCACGCGCAAGGACAAACTCTTCACCATGTACCAGAATCTCGACAGTTTCGGCACGCGCAAACTGACGGGGCGCTACGACATCACGACCGACGTCGAGCTGGGGGCGATCATCATGGGACAGTACGACTACGGCACGGGCGACTGGGAGCACCGGTACATCGTGTCGGACCTCGACGCCGACACAATGACCTGGACGGCACAGGACGATCCGTCGGACATCTCGATCTACGAACGCTGCGCCTCGATTCCCGACGAGATCACCGGCGCGACCGGCGAGGAACCGGACACGGAACCGGACACGGAACCGGACGGGGAACCGGACGGGGAGTGATTCCCGGCGGTCCCGGCGGCTTCACCGAAAAGCATTCGCCGGAAGGAGGCTCCCGGCTCCGCGGACCGGAAGCATCCGGAGGCACTTCCCGACAGAACCATCCCGGCCGCGGCCGTCCGCAGCCGGGATGACCTTAATATATATGGGAAAGGAGGTCGTTTTCCGTCCAATCCGCCAACATTGCGCCCGAAAAAGTCTTACGCGAACGGCGCGAAAGGGATACCTTTGCCGGAAACGAACCCAAACCATGCGCATTCACCTCAATCCCGCTTCGGAGGCCCTGCGGGCATTCGCGGAAGGGCTTCCCGAATCCTTCGACCGCAGCGGAGAGACGCTCCATGAAGGACGCAACACGATCAAGGCATTCGAAGCAGACGGGAACAAGCTGGCCGTCAAGCGATTTCAGCGCCCCGACCCGCTGCGGGCCGTGATCTACACCTTCTTCCGCCGCAGCAAGGCGCGCCGCTCCTACGAACACGCCGAGCGGCTGCGTGCCCTGGGCATCGACTCCCCGGAACCGGTCGCCTGGAGCGAATACCGCCGCCACGGCCTGCTGTGCGACAGCTACTACGTCTGCCGCCGTTCCGACTACGCCCCGCTCTCGCAGGCCACGACCCGGTTCCCGGCTCCCGACACGCTTCCCGTGCTGGAGGCCTTCGCCCGCTTCGCAGCCGAGCTGCACGCGAAAGGAATCGAACACGAGGATTTCAATCACGGCAACATCCTCTGGCAGCGCGACCCCGCCACGGACCGGTTCCGGTTCCAGCTCATCGACATCAACCGGATGCGCTTCTCGGCGCGGGCATTGCGTCCGCGCCGGTGCATGATAAACCTGCGACGCCTGGCCTGCCCGGCCGCGGCGTTCCTCTTCATCCTGGACCGTTACGCCGAGGCGCGCGGCTGGAACGGGGACGACACCCTCCTGCGGGGCACTTTCTTCCGGCTCGTGTTCGGCCGTCGCCGCGCATTGCGCAAACGCTTCCGGCAGCGGATCTCGGCCCGCCGGAACGGAAAAACACGCCGAAAATTTGGATTCCCGGAATAATTCGCTACATTTGTCCTTCGATAAAACGATCCGGACGATGCGTTCATACGGCTTTGCATATTATTTCCATTACTTTTTCTTTTATCGCAAGAGAAAAAGCGGGACCGTATGCGTTTGATCCGACGAGGCGAAAAACATAAGACGAATGAGACACGAAAATCCCGCTCCCGAAAGAGCGGGATTTTCCGATTTTTACACACCCGACATGAAACGAGTAGCGATACAGGGCATCGCAGGATGTTTCCACGAAACGGCGGCGCGCCGTTATTTCCGGGACGAGGCGATAGAGGTCGTCCCCTGCCGGAGTTTCGGCGAACTGTTCGCCCGGATGGCCGGCGACCCCGCGCTGCTGGGCATCGCCGCCATCGAGAACACCATCGCGGGCAGCCTGCTTCCCAACCACGAACTGCTGCGGCAAAGCCGCGCGCGGATCGTCGGCGAGCAGAAACTCCGCATTTCGCACGTCGCCGCGGCGCTGCCCGGACAGGGGCTCGACGCCGTGAGTGAGGTGCGCTCGCATCCGATCGCCCTGATGCAGTGCGGCGACTTCCTGAAAGCCCATCCGGCGCTGAAGGTCGTCGAGCGGGACGACACGGCGGGCAGCGCCCGCGAAATCGCCGAAGGCCGCCTGTGCGGCACGGCGGCCATCTGCGGCGCCGACGCGGCCAAACTGTACGGACTGGAGATACTCGAACGGGAGATCGAGACCACGAAACACAACTTCACCCGCTTCCTGCTGCTCGCCGACGAAAGCCGCGCCGAAGCCTTTTCCGAACCGGAACGCATCGACAAGGCATCGCTGCTCTTCACCCTTCCCCACACGCAGGGCAGCCTGTCGAAGGTACTCACCGTACTCTCGTTCTACGACATCAACCTGACGAAAATCCAGTCGCTGCCGATCGTCGGCCGCGAATGGGAGTACCGCTTCTACGCGGACGTCACCTTCGACCGTCGCCGGCGCTTCCGCCAGGCCGTCGGCGCGGTCCGCCCGCTCACGAGCGGCTTCCGCATCCTGGGCGAATACGCCGAATGCACGGATCCGGCCCTCTGAATCACGAAACGACAAAACGAAAAACATACTTCAGACCATGAACGACATTCAACCCATCGCACTCCCCGGAGTGGATCCCCGGCGGCCGCTGGTCATCGCAGGCCCCTGCAGCGCCGAAACCGAAGAACAGGTGATCGAAACGGCCCGCCTGCTGGCCGCCGAAGGCTTCCGCATCTACCGCGCGGGGCTGTGGAAACCCCGCACCAAGCCGGGCGGATTCGAGGGCGTCGGCGCGGCGGGCATCCCGTGGCTGCAACGCGTCAGGCGCGAAACGGGCATGTACGTCTCAACGGAGGTCGCCACGCGCGAGCACGTCGCCGCGGCGCTGGCGGGCGGCATCGACCTGCTGTGGATCGGCGCCCGCACGGCCGCCAACCCCTTCGCCATGCAGGAGATCGCCGACGCGCTCCGGGGACAGGACATCCCCGTACTGGTGAAAAACCCCGTCAGCCCCGACCTCGAGCTGTGGATCGGCGCCATCGAACGCATCCGCAACGCCGGCATCCGCCGCATCGGAGCCATCCACCGCGGCTTCACCTCGATCGACAAGAGCCTCTACCGCAACCACCCCATGTGGGCCATTCCGATCGAGCTGCACCGCCGTCTGCCGTCGCTGCCCATCTTCTGCGACCCGAGCCACATCGGCGGCAAGCGCGAACTGATCGCCCCCCTTTCGCAGCAGGCCATGGACCTCGGCTTCGGCGGCCTGATCGTCGAGGCGCACTGCTCGCCCGACTGCGCCTGGAGCGACAAGGCGCAGCAGGTGACGCCCGAAGCGCTGGCCTACATCGTCCGCAACCTGACGATCCGCGAACAGACCTCCACGACCGAGAACCTCAACGAACTGCGGGCGCAGATCGACAAGCTCGACGACGAGCTGCTCGAACTGCTGGCGCGGCGGATGCGCGTCTCGCACGAAATCGGGCAGTACAAGAAAGAGCACGACATGCCCATCCTGCAGGCGCAGCGCTACGAGGAGCTGCTCGCACGCCGCGCCGCACAGGCCGTCGAGATGGGCATGGACCGCGAATTCATGCGCACGGTGATGCAGGCCATCCACGAGGAGTCCGTCCGGCAGCAGATGCAGGTGCTCGGGAAGTGACGCCGGGTGCGGGTTACATTTCCGTTAAAAATCGGCGCACGGCATGCAACATCGGCGAATGTTGCGTAATTTTGGGGCGAAATCCGATCCGCAAACTCCGACAGCTATGGCAAAACACAAGATTCTGGTGGTGGACGACGAAGAGTCGCTGTGCGAAATCCTGCAATTCAATCTCGAGGTCGAGGGTTACGAAGTGGATGTGGCGTACAGCGCCGAACAGGCCCTCGGGATGCACCCCGAACGCTATTCGCTCATCCTGCTCGACGTGATGATGGGCGAAATCAGCGGATTCCGGATGGCGCAGATGCTCAAGACGAACCCCGAGACGGCGAATATCCCGGTGATCTTCTGCACGGCCCGGGACAACGAAGACGACACCGTGGCGGGGCTCAACCTCGGGGCCGACGACTACATAGCCAAACCCTTCTCCGTGCGCGAGGTGCTGGCCCGCGTGCGCAGCGTGCTGCGACGCACCGCCGCGGCGCAGCCGGCCGAAGACCGCATCGGGTTCGAAGAGCTGGAGATGGACCTCCGGCGCAAGGTCTGCACGCTCGGCGGCGAGGAGATCCCGCTCACCAAGAAGGAGTTCGAGATCCTGGCGCTGCTCATCGCCCACCGGGGCACGATCTTCTCGCGCGAGGAGATCCTGCACCGCATCTGGAGCGACGAGGTGGTCGTGCTGGACCGCACCATCGACGTCAATATCACGCGCCTGCGCCGCAAGATAGGCCCTTACGGCGAATACATCGTAACCCGTCAGGGCTATGGCTACGGGTTCAAGGGTTAGGCTCTCCTACCACCGCCGCCTCTTCCTCGGGCTGCTCCTCTTCCTCTGGACGCTCGTGGGGAGTTTCGTACTGTTCCAGTACGGCCGCGAAAAACGGTTCAAGGTCGAACGGCTCGACGACCGCCTGCAACTCGTCAATCTGCGGGTGCTCGACGCCTACGCCGCCGGAGAGGCCCCCGAACGGATCGCGGCCCGCTGCGGGGGGCCGTTCGACGACCTCCGCATCACGCTCATCGACCGCTCGGGACGCGTATTGTTCGACAACTCGCTCGACACGCTGCCGGACGAGAACCACCTCGGCCGCCCCGAAGTGGCCGCCGCCCTGCGCGACGGCACGGGTTACACCATCCGCCGCCACTCGGAGAGCACGCACCGCAACTACTTCTACTCCGCCATGGCCGACGACCGCTGGATCGTCCGCACGGCCGTACCCTATTCCGTGCCGCTCGCCGAAATCCTCTCGGCCGATCCGGCCTATCTGTGGTTCATGCTGGGCATGACGCTGCTGATGAGCGTGGCGGGCTACTTCGCCACCCGGCGGCTGGGGCAGAACATCACGCGGCTGAGCGACTTCGCCCGCCGCGCCGAACGGGGCGAACGGATCGACCAGACCGCCAGTTTCCCGCACGACGAGCTGGGCGACATCTCGCGCCACATCGTGCAACTCTACGCCGACCTCCAGCGCACGGCCGCCGACCGCGACCGGGAACATGCGCTGGCGCTGCACGAGGAGCAGGAGAAGATCCGCATCAAGAAACAGCTCACGAACAACATCAACCACGAACTGAAAACCCCCGTGGCGGCGATCCAGGGCTATCTGGAGACCCTGCTCGCCTCCCCGCGGATCGCGCCCGAACGCCGCACGGCCTTCCTCGAGAAGAGCCTCGCGCAGACCGAACGGCTGCGCCGCTTGCTCTCCGACGTATCGACCGTGACGCGCATGGACGAGGCGAGCCAGTTGATCCGGAAGGAACCGGTCGTGCTGAACGACCTGATAGCCGAAACGGCCGCCGACATGGAGCTGCGCCCGGCCGACCAGCGGCTCCGCGTCCACGTCGATTTCCCGCGGCGGGTCGAGGTCTTCGGCAACCCCTCGCTGCTCGCCTCCGTCTTCCGCAACCTCGCGGACAACGCCGCCGCCTACTCGGGCGGGCGCGACATCTTCATCCGCCTCGCGGAGGACACGCCCGAGGAGTGCACGGTGCTCTTCGCCGACAACGGAATCGGCGTGGACGAAGAGCACCTCCCGCACCTGTTCGAGCGCTTCTACCGCGTGGACAAGGGACGCTCGCGCAAACTCGGCGGCACGGGGCTCGGGCTGGCGATCGTCCGCAATGCCGTGGCGTTCCACGGCGGCACGATCTCGGTCCGCAACCGCGACGAAGGCGGACTGGAATTCCGCTTCACCCTGCGCAAAGTTTCATAGGAGAGCAACGTCCCCGTAACGGAATTGTAACATCCGTTTCGGAACTTTGCACCGTACAAACGTAAAAATACGGTTCCCCTATGTCCCCTCTCTTCATCGCGATCGTCGTCATCATGGCCGTTTTGGCCATTCTGGGCATCGTCGTGGGCGTCGCCAACGACGCCATCAACTTCCTCAACTCGGCCATCGGCTCGAAGGTCGCCCCGCGCCGCGTGATCCTCTGGATCGCCGCCGCCGGCATCCTGATCGGCACGCTCACCTCGAGCGGCATGATGGAGGTCGCCCGCAGCGGAGTCTTCTATCCCGGGCAGTTCTCCTTCTCCGAAATCATGATGCTCTTCCTGGGCATGATGCTGGGCAACGTGCTGCTGCTCGACCTCTACAACACGCTGGGACTTCCGACCTCGACCACCGTGTCGATGGTATTCGGACTGCTGGGCGCCGCCGTGGCCACCGCGCTGTTCCGCATCGCGGCCGACCCCTCCTTCTCGCTGCACGACCTCTCGCAGTTCATCAACACGGGCAAGGCCATGGTCATCATCGCCGCCATTCTGGTCTCCGTGGTCTTCGCCTTCGCGGCCGGCACGCTGTTCATGTACATCTCGCGGCTCATCTTCTCGTTCCGCTACCACCCCGCATTCCGCCGCTGGGGCGCGTTCTGGTGCGGCATATCGCTCTCGGGCATCCTCTACTTCGCCCTTTTCAAGGGTCTCAAGAGTTCGGGACTGATCCCCTCCGACATCACGCAGTATGTCGGCGAGCACGTCCTGCTGACGCTCTTCGCCTTCTGGGCCGCGGCGTCGCTCATCCTGTGGATACTCCAGCGGATGCGGTTCAACATCATGCGGATCACGATCCTCTCGGGAACCTTCGCCCTGGCGCTGGCCTTCGCCGGCAACGACCTGGTGAACTTCATCGGCGTGCCGATGGCCAGCTACGACGCACTGCAAATCGCCCGCGACGCAGGCAGCGAGTCGATCATGATGGACGGACTGGCCAATCCCGCCCGCGCGAACTTCCTCATTCTGCTCGCCTCGGGTCTGATCATGGTGCTGACGCTCTTCTTCTCGAAAAAGTCGCGCCACGTCGCCGAAACCGAGCTTTCGCTCGCCTCGCAGCACGAGGAGTCGGAGCGCTTCGGCTCGACCTACGTGTCGCGCAGCCTCGTGCGCGCCACGCTGCTGCTCAACAACCTCTGGTCGGGCATGATTCCCGCACGCGTTCAGAAGGCCATCGACCGCCGCTTCGAGCCGCTGCCCGCCGAAGAACGCACCACGGCCCAGTACGACATGATCCGCGCCGTGGTGAACCTCACCGCCGCATCGATCCTCATCGCGATCGGAACCTCCTACAAACTGCCCCTCTCGACGACCTACGTGGTCTTCATGGTGGCGATGGGTTCGTCGCTGGCCGACCGTTCGTGGGGACGCGACAGCGCCGTTTACCGCATCACGGGCGTCATGGCCGTCATATCGGGCTGGTTCATCACCGCGCTCGGAGGCTTTCTCATCGCCCTGGCCACGACGGCCCTGCTGCTCTGGGGCGGATGGATCGCCGTCGCCGCGCTCACGGTCCTCTGCGCCTGGCTGCTCGTCCGCAGCCACCGCAAGACCCCGGAAGAGAAGGAAGCCGAAGCGGCCCGGCAGCCGCTCGACGACGCCGGAACGCCCGACGAAGTGATGCACGCCTGCATCGGCGAGGTGTGCACGACGATGCAGGAGGTGACGCGCATCTACAACCGCACGCTGGTCGCCGTCTTCAAGGAGAACCGCAAGGTGCTCAAGGAGATGGTGCAGACCTCGGACAAACTCTTCACCGAAGCCCGCGACCGCAAGTACGGCATCGTGACGACGCTGCGCCGCCTGCAGGAGTGCGACATCAACACGGGCCACTTCTACGTGCAGGTGACCGACTACCTTTCGGAGGTGACCAAGGCGCTCATCCACATCACGCGCCCGGCCTTCGAGCACATCGACAACAACCACAAGGGACTGTCGAAGGAGCAGATCGTGGACCTGATGCGCGTGAACGACGAGGTGGAGGCCATCTTCGACAAGATCAACGACATGCTCTCCTCCGAGAACTTCGCCGACCTGGATCTGGTGCTCGAAATGCGCGACAGGCTCTTCGACACCATCGTCGGGGCGATCAAGAACCAGTTGCGCCGCATCCACGAGGATCCATCGGGCAGCACGCGTGCCAGCGTACTCTACCTGACGATCCTCAACGAGACGAAGACGATGGTGCTCCAGGCCCGCAACCTGCTCAAATCGCAGCGTTATTTCCTCGACGTCGCCGGACAGAAATGATCCCGCGGCTTCCCGCCGCGACAACGCGAGCCCTCCTTTCCGTACGACGGAAGGGAGGGCTTTTCCGTCCGCACTCCTTTAGGAAAGCACGGGCGGGGGGGGCAGCCCGCACCGGAAACGGCGCACGACACGGAAACGCAACGGGACCGTCATCCGGATGAAACGACGGTCCCGTATATTTGCAGCGTGAAACCCGGAAACGGGGATTCACCGAGTTGGTTTTAGGTTACATAAGTTGGTGGGAAGATGCCGCGACGCGAGGTTGCCGCATCTTCGTTTTTTTGCGGCGCTCCGGCCGGCCTACCGTTCCATGTCCTTCAGGTGGATTTCGAGGGCCCGGACCGAAATCTGAATCTCCCGGATCGACACCCCGAGCGATCCGATCAGCAACAGCAGCGCAGCGCCGAAAACATAGGCCGAAAGCACGAGCAGACCCACATAGATCAGAAACATCGTCACGACGCACAGGAAAAGGCTCGACACCCCCAGCGCCTGCATCGTGCGCGTGAGGTGCAGCCGGCGGCGCAGGTTGTCGATCTGCGCCCGCGTCACGTTCGAAGGGTGTTCCAGGTGCTGTTCCTTGAGGGTGCGCACCAGTTGCGCATAGGAGAGGAAACGGTTGGTGTAGGCTAGAAGGATCAGCGACACGGCCGAAAACAGCAGTGCCGGAGTGGTAAGCGTCAGTTCTTCCATCGGAATCGGTTTTTCTCGGCGGCAAAATTACGAATTATTTCCGGAACGCCCTCGCCCCCGCCCGCCGGGAATGTTCCGCCGGAGCCGCCGTCCGCCCGGCGCCCCTTCTTCGGAACGTCGCAATCTTCCTTCGCCCCGTCCGTCGCCGGCTGCGCAAAAACGGGCGGGCAAAATACCGGATTGCAGGTATTCTGACGGCTGTTTCATACGAAATGCAAGCGACTGTCCCGTTTTCCCGAAAAATTCGCTTATCTTTGCACGCCGAAATACGACAATTTAAATCTCAAAAAGAACAATATCTTCTATGGAACCGAACAAAACCTTCATCGACGGGCTTTGGAGCAAAGAGATCAACGTCACGAGCTTCGTACAGACGAACATCACCCCCTATCTGGGCGACGCTTCGTTCCTGCAGGGCCCGACCGAGCGTACCAAACACATCTGGAATCTCTGCCTCGAAGCCCTCGAAGAGGAGCGTCGGAACAACGGCATCCGTTCGCTGGACAACAAGACCGTCTCGACCATCACCTCGCACAAGGCCGGCTACATCGACCGCGAGCAGGAACTGATCGTGGGCCTGCAGACCGACGAGTTGCTCAAGCGCGCCATCAAGCCTTTCGGCGGCATCAACGTCGTCTCGCGCGCCTGCAAGGAGAACGGGACGGACGTGGACGAGAAGGTTAAGGACATCTTCACCCACTACCGCAAGACGCACAACGACGGCGTGTTCGACGTTTACACCGAAGAGATCCGCTCGTTCCGTTCGCTGGGCTTCCTGACGGGCCTTCCGGACAACTACGCCCGCGGCCGCATCATCGGCGACTACCGCCGTCTGGCGCTCTACGGAACCGACCGCCTGATCGAGGCCAAGCAGCAGGACCTCCGCAACCTCACCGGCCCGATGACCGAGGCCCGCATCCGCCTGCGCGAGGAGGTCGCCGAGCAGATCAAGGCCCTGAAGGAGATCCGCACGCTGGGCGAGTACTACGGCCTGGACCTGAGCCGTCCGGCCCATTCGGCGCAGGAAGCCGTGCAGTGGGTTTACATGGCCTACCTCGCGGCCGTCAAGGAGCAGGACGGCGCCGCCATGTCGCTGGGCAACGTCTCGTCGTTCCTCGACATCTTCATCGAGTACGACCTCGCGCACGGCCTGATCGACGAGACGTTCGCACAGGAGCTCATCGACCAGTTCGTCATCAAGCTCCGCATGGTCCGCCACCTGAGAATGCAGTCCTACAACGACATCTTCGCCGGCGACCCGACGTGGGTGACCGAGGCCATCGGCGGCCGCTTCAACGACGGCCGGACGAAGGTGACGAAGACCTCGTTCCGCTTCCTGCAAACGCTCTACAACCTCGGTCCCTCGCCCGAGCCCAACATGACGGTGCTCTGGAGCCCCGAGCTGCCGCAGGGCTTCAAGGAGTTCTGCGCCAAGGTGTCGGCCGACACCAGCTCGATCCAGTACGAGAACGACGAGCTGATGCGCGAGGTGCGCGGCTCGGACGACTACGGCATCGCCTGCTGCGTGTCGTATCAGGACATCGGCCGTCAGATCCAGTTCTTCGGCGCCCGCGCCAACCTGGCCAAGGCGCTGCTGCTGGCCATCAACGGCGGCCGCTGCGAGAACACCGGCACGCTGATGGTCAAGGGCATTCCGGCCCTCTCGGAGGGGCCGTTGCGCTTCGAGGAGGTGATGCAGAACTACAAGAAGGTGCTGCACGAGATCGCCCGCATCTACAACGAGGCCATGAACATCATCCACTACATGCACGACAAGTATTACTACGAGAAGGCGCAGATGGCCTTCGTGGATACCGACCCGCGCATCAACCTCGCCTACGGCGTGGCCGGACTGTCGATCGCCATCGACTCGCTGTCGGCCATCAAGTACGCCACGGTGACGCCCCGCCGCAACGCCGAGGGGCTGACCGAGGGCTTCGACATCGAGGGCGACTTCCCCTGCTTCGGCAACAACGACGACAGGGTGGACCACCTCGGCGTCGATCTGGTCTACTACTTCAGCGAGGAGCTCAAGAAGCTGCCCGTTTACAAGAACGCGCGCCCCACGCTGTCGCTGCTGACGATCACCTCGAACGTCATGTACGGCAAGAAGACCGGCGCGACGCCCGACGGACGCGCCAAGGGCGTGGCTTTCGCTCCGGGCGCCAACCCGATGCACGGACGCGACAAGAGCGGCGCGATCGCCTCGCTCGCCTCGGTGGCCAAACTCCGCTACCGCGACTCGCAGGACGGCATCTCGAACACCTTCTCGATCGTGCCGAAGTCGCTGGGCCCCACCGATCAGGACCGCGTGGACAACCTGGTGACGATGCTCGACGGCTACTTCACCAAAGGGGCGCACCACCTGAACGTGAACGTGCTGAACCGCGCGATGCTCGAAGACGCCATGGAGCATCCCGAGAACTATCCGCAGCTGACGATCCGCGTATCGGGCTATGCCGTGAACTTCACCAAGCTGAGCCGCGAACACCAGCTGGAGGTCATCAGCCGCACCTTCCACGACGCAATGTAACGAAAATGAATGAAAACCCGTCTCCCGCAGGGCGGGTTTTCAGTTTATATGGAGAGGAGGGACAGCAATGAAAGGAAGGATTCACTCCTATCAGAGTATGGGAACGCTGGACGGGCCGGGGGTCCGGTTCGTCGTCTTTATGCAGGGGTGCAAGCTTCGCTGCGGCTACTGCCACAATCCCGACACCTGGAAGATGGGGGAGGGGCTGGAGATATCGCCGGAAGAGGTATTGGAACGGGCGCTTCGTTACCGGAATTACTTTGGGTCTGAGGGCGGCATCACCGTCTCCGGCGGAGAGGCTTTATTGCAGGCGGAATTCGTGGCGGAACTGTTCACCCTCTGCCGGGAGGCGGGAATCCACACCGCCCTCGATACAAGCGGAAGCGTCTGGAACGAGGGGGTAAAGCGGCTTCTCAGCGTGACTGATTTGGTGCTTTTAGACATCAAGATGACAGATGAAGAAGGATACCAAAAATACATTGGATGTTCCCTCAAAGAGGTGCTCTTTTTTCTGGACGAGCTGCAAAGCCGGAAAATCGACACCTGGGTGCGGCAGGTCATCGTGCCGGGGCTTAACGACACGAGGGAAAATATTGAACGGCTCAACAGACTGATCGCCGGGCATACCTGTGTCAAAAAGGTGGAGCTTTTGCCCTTTCGGAAGCTATGTAAGGAAAAGTACGAGCGGATGGAATTACCGTTTCCATTTGACAGATACCCGGAAGGGACGGCAAAACAGGTGAGCGAGCTGCAAAAGCGGGTGGTTCTGCCTCGATAGTAGCCAAAAATACCCTCGGTTTTATTAAAAATTGCATGGATTGTGAGAAAAAACAGCAAAGGCCGGTTTTGACCTTTGCTGTTTTTGTCTTTTGTGTTATGATGGAAACCGGAATGTAAAATGGAAAGGACTATGCTATGATTACTGTATCGGATGTGAGCCTTGCCTTCGACGGGCAGGATTTGTTTAAACACGTGGACTTAAAATTCACCGAGGGGAACTGCTATGGCGTCATCGGCGCCAACGGAGCGGGAAAATCCACCTTTCTGCGGATTTTGTCGGGGGATTTGGAGCCCACCACCGGCACCGTCGTCATGGACGCCAAAAACCGGATGTCGGTGCTCAAACAGGATCACTACGCCTACGACCAGTACACCGTTTTGGACACCATCATCATGGGGAATCAGCGGCTGTACGACATCATGAAGCAAAAGGACGCCCTCTACGAAAAAGAGGATTTTTCCGAAGAGGACGGCATTCTCGCCTCTGAGCTGGAATACGAGTTTGCGGAGCTAAACGGCTGGGACGCGGAAACCGAAGCCGGCAAGCTTTTGCAGGGTCTGGGGCTCGGCCTCGAGCTGCTGGAAAAAGAGATGAGCAGTTTAGGCGGCAAGGAAAAGGTTAAAGTGCTGCTCGCCCAGGCGCTCTTTGGCCAGCCCGACGTCATTTTGCTGGACGAGCCGACAAACCATCTGGACACGGCGTCCATCCGGTGGCTGGAGGACTTTTTGATGGACTATCCGGGTACCGTCATCGTCGTATCCCACGACCGGCACTTTTTAAACAACGTCTGCACCCACATCGTGGACGTGGACTACAACAAGATCAAGATTTACGTGGGTAACTATGACTTCTGGTACGAATCGAGCCAGCTGATGCAGCGGATGATCCGAGACCAGAACAAAAAGGCCGAGGATAAAATCAAGGAGCTGCAAAGCTTTATCCAGCGGTTCTCCGCCAACAAATCAAAATCTCGGCAGGCTACTTCCCGTAAAAAGCTTCTCGACAAGCTGACGGTGGAGGAAATGCCCGCCTCATCGAGGCGGTATCCCTTTGTGGGATTCCAGATGGACCGGGAGCCCGGCAAGGAAATCCTGTCGGTGGACGATTTGACCAAAACGGTGGACGGGGTCAAAGTCCTCGACCACGTGACTTTCCGGGTGGGGAGAGAGGACAAAATCGCCTTTGTCGGTGAAAACGAGCTGGCGACGACGACACTCTTCCAGATTCTTGCTGGAGAAATGGAGCCGGATGAAGGAAGCTACAAGTGGGGCGTCAGCACCAGCCAGTCCTACTTTCCGAAAGACAATACCGCTTATTTTGAGGGCTGCGACTTAAGCATCCTCCAGTGGTTAGAGCAGTACGCCCGGGACACCACCGAAAGCTATCTTCGCGGCTTCCTCGGCAAGATGCTCTTTTCCGGCGACGATGTGACAAAGCAGGTGAAAGTGCTGTCCGGCGGCGAAAAGGTGCGCTGTATGCTGTCGAGAATGATGATGTTCGGCTCCAATGTGCTGATGCTGGACCAGCCGACGAACCATCTCGACCTGGAATCTATCACCGCGGTCAACGACGGGCTCATCAATTTCAAGAGCGTTGTGCTTTTCGCTTCCTACGACCATGAGTTCATCCAGACGGTGGCAAACCGCATCATGGAGCTGACGCCGGAGGGAAAACTCATTGACCGGCTGTCCAGCTATGACGAATATCTGGAATGGAAAGACGAGCAAAAATAAGGATCAAAAAACACCCTCTGCCATGATTGGCGAAGGGTGTTTAGCTTTTTATGAGAAAAATTTTTAATAGGGCAGGTTTCAGGCCTTTTCGTCTTGGAACAATCCCTTGGCCAGATTGCTCCGGGAGCTGTTGTCGCTGATTTTTCTGGCTGGAATACCACCCCAGGTGGTTCCCGGCTCCAAAATATCGCTTGTGACAACGGCGTTTGCGGCGATAGCCACATCATCCGCGATGATAACGCCGCCGATGATTTTTGCGCCGGTGCCGATAAAGCAGTTGTTGCCGATTTTCGGGGCATCGTCGGTGCCGTTGGTGGCGCCGAGGGTCACTGTTTCATGGATGCGGCAGTTTTTGCCGATGCGCGCTTTGTAATTGACCACCAGACAGCCGTAATGGGCGATGGAAAGCCCCTCTTCAAACGTGCCGACAGGGATGCTGAACCCCAACTTGATGCTGAGACGCTTAAAGGCGAGCCGATTGAGCAGATAGAGGGGAAAGTGCAGATACTTATGCGCACCAGAAAGGCACTGATGATATTCCAGTTTGCGCATGAGGATCTCAAATTTCCAGATTTCTTCTCCGATGAGCGGGGGGCGTTTTCTGGTTCTCCGCAGAGCGATGCGGTCCCGCTCCAGATAATATTTATAATCCGCTTTGTTTTTAATCATCTTCAAACTCCTGTTTTAGCTTATGCTTCACCATTCTATAAGAACATCCGGCCAAAGCTGTGAGTAACTGCCGGAGGAGATCGGAAAAATCCGTGAGAAACAGTGTTTCCACCATATTCTAACATCATGGAACCAAATTGTCAATGAAGGGGATAGATGCCCGTAAAAAAACACCCGTCAATTATCTTGACGGATGTTTTTCATTATTCAACTATTTCCGGTTTTGAAAGTTCTGCTTCAAAGGAAGCCGTGTCATTTTCGCAAGAGAGTTCCGGGTTTGGGACAATTGCCTGTTTTGGCAATTTATCGGCTTTTTTCTTGGCGTCATACAATTTGGAGGCGGTGACCACCACGCCGCTCAGCGCCAGAACACCCAACAGGTTTGGAATGACCATCAGACTGTTAAAAAAGTCAGCCAGCGCCCAGACGGTGTCAACCTTGAGGAAGGAGCCAACAACGATAAAGGCAATCACCAGTGCAGCGTAGATTTTGACCGCTTTTTTGCCGAACAGGTAAGAGACGTTGATTTCACCGAAGAAATACCAGCTGATAATCGTCGAAAAAGCGAAAAACAACATGCAGATAGCGACGAAAATGATTCCCACATTGCCGAAGGTGCCTGCGAATGCCGATTGGGTCAGTTCAGTACCGGTGACGGAGCCGTCCACGTTGACACTGGTCAGAATGACAAGGGCGGTCAGAGTAAGGACGATGAAGGTATCGATAAAGACTCCCATCATGGCGACAATACCCTGGTCACAGGGATCCTTGACCTTAGCAGTGGCGTGGGCGTGAGGAGTAGAGCCCATGCCGGCCTCGTTGGAAAAGAGACCCCGGGCCACGCCGTAACGGACGGCTTTCTGTACCGTTACACCCAAGACGCCGCCCCCTACGGCTGCCGGATTGAAAGCGCCTACAAAAATGGAGTAAAATGCGTTGCCGATGTTGCGGTAATTCATACAGATAATAGCGACGGAACCGACGATGTAAAAAAGCGCCATAATGGGGACGATTTTTTCGGTAAAGGAAGCGATACGGCCGACGCCGCCTAAAAAGATGAAGCCTGCAATGGCGGCTACGATAATGCCGACAATCCAAGGCTTAATGTGGAAAGCGGTCTGGAAGGCGCTGCCGATGGAGTTAGACTGCACCATATTTCCCATAAAGCCCAGGGCCAGAATGAGAAAGACAGAGAAAATAGCAGCCAGCACCTTGCCGAATTTGCCACGGAAAGCGGCGCGTATGTAGTAGACAGGACCTCCGGTGACATGGCCATCCTTATCGACCGTTTTGTACTTTTGGGCAAGGGTTGCTTCCGCGTAGATGGTAGCCATGCCGAAAAAGGCGCTGACCCACATCCAGAAAATCGCCCCGGGTCCTCCTGAAACCATGGCGGTAGCGGCTCCGGCTAAGTTGCCTGTACCTACCTGGGCGGCGATAGCCGTTGTCAGGGCCTGGAAAGAACTCATGCCGTCCTTTCCGGCTTTGTCACCCTTCAGCTTGATATTTCCAAAGGTGGCCTTCAGTCCTGCTCCGAATTTTCGGATCTGGACGAATTTCAGTCGGATGGTAAAGTAAATCCCCGTTCCGCACAGCAGAATGAGAAGAATATAGTTTTGCAAAAAATCGCTGATGGCGGCAATCACGTTATTGATATCATTCAAAATAGAACTCCCCTAAATCGACATAATGATATCATTATACTGGGTTTTGGCAGATGGGTCAAGAATTTGACAAACTTTTATCAATTTTCCCGTTATTGCACAAAACACCCCATCAATTCTAATGAAGACTGTATAGAAAAAACCGGCGAAAATTTCGCCGGTCGGAGTTTATTTTACATTAACTTGAAATAGGATAAGATTTGTTCAGCGATAAAAACCACCGCCGTGGCGGACAGTGCCACCGTCAAAAGCCCTCTTCCGAAATAGGCGAGAACGATGGCCACCGCTGTTCCCAACAAAGCAGAAATAAAACTGGAAGTGGAACTGAAAATCTCCGGAAAGGTCATGGCTGCCAGCACGGCATAGGGCACATAGGCCAGAAATGACCGGATAAATTTATTTTGAATCTTTTTTTTGAAGATTGCCAGCGGCAGCATACGCGGCAGATAGGTGACCAGCGCCATAATTAAAATGGCAATCAGGATTCTTTGGTAGTCCATAAAACTCCTCTTTCGTTTAGGCGGGATCTTCTTCGTCTACCGGGAACCGGTAGGCTGCAAAGGCTGAGGCCGCCACGGCACAGATGATGATGATCCAGCCGCTGGACAGCTCTTTGAGCACCGGCGTCCAATGGAGGATACAACTCAATGCTACAGCGATAAGCACGGTGATGAGCACCGGCTTTGCTTTGCGGCAGGGGGAAATGATGATGGCCAAAAACATGCCGTAAATGGCGATCCCCAGGGCGCTTCGGAGAGCCAAGGGAAGAATACTGGTCGCCGCGGCGCCAAGAAAGGTACCCAGCGCCCATCCCACATAGGGGGTGGCGATAAGCCCGGCCAAATAGGGGGCAGTGACAGCTCCACGCTGCTGCATGGCGACGGCGAAGACCTCGTCGGTGTTGCCGAAAGAGAGGATACAGCGCTGCAGAGTGGTCATTTTTTCGTCCACCTTTTGGGAGAGAGAAAGGGACATGAGCATATAGCGGATGTTGATGACGAACGTGGTAATGGCGATTTCCAGGTACATGCCGCCGGACAGAATGAGGCTTGTCCCGGCGAATTGTCCCGCGGAGGGAAAATTGGACATGGAAATCAGAACCGCTACCCAGACAGGCAGGCCGTTTTCCGCCGCCATCATGCCGAAGGCGAAGGACACGGACAGATAGCCCAAACAGATAGGGAGGCCATCTTTTGCGCCTTGCCAAAAGGCGGGCAGGTGTTTACGGGAAGACGCTGGCATAGGAAAATCCCTCGAATCGATCTGTAAATTTAAAATAAGGCTGTTTGCATGTGAGGTTATTATACAGTATGCGGGAGCAAAGGCAGGGGTGAAAAAAGCCCGCCTGGCAGACGAGCTTTTTAAACTTGGTTTAGGCTTTTATCGCTGATTTTCAGAAGGAGTTGGAGCGTCGCAGCAGTACGGCAGCAGGGATTTGAGCATTTTCCGTTCCACCAAGGCGTGCATGGAAACCCCCGCTTCCTCAAAGCTTTCCGCGTAGACTTTTCCCTGCTGGCGGATGCGGTTTAAAAGGCTTCCCTGGTCGTATGGAACCAGGAGCCAGACTTCTTTCATCGAGCCGGAGAGAGCGTCTGCGATGGCTTCCATGAGCCAGTCGATGCCGCTGTTTTCCTTGGCCGAGATATAGACAGTACGGCTTTCTTTGGAAGGTGCTGGAACGTTTTCCAGCAGATCCGCCTTGTTGTAGACGGTAATCACCGGCGTGTCGCCGCAGCCAAGCTCCCCTAGAAGGTTTTTTGTCACCTCAAGCTGGTCCTTGGCCAGCGGATCGGAAGCGTCACAGACGTTTAAGATCACGTCGGCGGAGGCCGCTTCCTCCAGCGTAGACTTAAACGCCTCCACCAGCTGATGCGGCAGCCGCTGAATCAGCCCGACGGTATCGATGATGACGGCGTGCTGGCCGTCGGGGAGGACGATTTCCCGGGCCGTGGGGTCGAGGGTGGCAAAAAGCTGATTTTGCGCGTAGACTCCAGCGCCGGTCAGCAGGTTTAAAAGGGTGGATTTCCCCACGTTGGTGTAGCCGACAATGGCGATGGTGGGGACGCTCAGTTTTTGGCGGCGTTCCCGAACCCGTGCCCGGCGTTTCCCCAGGGTTTCCAGCTCCTGTTCTAAGGCGTTTATCCGTCTGCGGATGTGCCGCCGGTCGGATTCCAGCTTGGTTTCGCCGGGGCCGCGGGTGCCGATGCCGCCGCCCAGCCGGGACAAGCTTTTGCCCAGTCCGATCAGCCGGGGCAGCCGGTATTTTTGTTGAGCCAGCTCTACCTGAAGCTTGCCTTCGCTGCTTTTGGCCCGCTGAGCGAAAATGTCGAGGATCAGCGTGGTGCGGTCGACGACCCTGATGTCCACGATTTCTTCGATATTGCGAAATTGGCTTCCCGTCAATTCATCGTCGAATATCAGGATGTCGGCCCCGCTTTTATCGACAAATTCCTTGATTTCCCGGAGTTTTCCGCCACCGATATAGGTGGCGTTGTCAACGCCGTCCCGGTTCTGGGTAAAGCGCCCGATCACGTCGGCGCCCGCTGTATCAGCAAGCTCAGCCAATTCATCCAGGGAGGCAAAAAGGTCGTAGCTTCCGGTATCGACCCCGGCGATGACGGCCTTCTGCCGTTTTTCTTCACGATTCATATTCATATATGCAATCACCTTCCTTTTCGGTGTTATGGTTAGTGTACCACGGATTCTTTGTTTGAGCAAATTTCATCTAAACTTTCCGCCCGCCTTCTTTTTCTCCTTTGTCCACTTGGAAATTTCCTTGTGCCTC
>ERZ827469.662-NODE-662-length-37207-cov-3.758506_pt1 | contig 37207 bp, 33 predicted proteins | sample MGYA00519917_ERZ827469 | MGnify/ENA primary metagenome ERZ827469 (study PRJEB31778, sample SAMEA3449314) | human gut metagenome | biome: human gut; feature: human-associated habitat; material: faeces | place: United Kingdom | collected 2010/2012 ... | reverse complement strand
CGATCTCCTTTGCGATGGTCACACCGTCGTTGGTGATGACGGGGGCGCCGAACTTCTTGCTCAGCACCACGTTGCGGCCCTTGGGGCCGAGGGTGATCTTAACAGTATCTGCCAGAGTGTCGATACCGGCACACAGTGCCTTGCGGGCTTCCTCGCCCTGCTTGATCTGCTTAGCCATATTTTATCGCTCCTTCGTAAAAGCTTGATTATCCAGTGTGAGGGAAAGACGCTTACTCCACGATGGCCAGAATGTCGGCCTGACGCACGATGGTGCATTCTTCGCCGTCCACCTTGACCTCGGTGCCGGAGTACTTGCTGGTGAGCACCTTGTCGCCCACCTTGACAGTCATCTTGACTTCCTTGCCGTCCACGACACCGCCGGGGCCAACGGCCACGACCTGTGCCACCTGAGGCTTCTCCTTCGCGCTGCCAGTCAGAATGAGGCCGCCCTTGGTGGTCTCCTCGACCTCAACAGTCTTGATAACAACACGGTCTGCAAGAGGAATGATCTTCATCGTTCTTGCCCTCCTATTATAAATATAAAAGATAAACTGTTTTATGTCCCGGGGGCTGCGCCCTTCCGGTTATTTAGCACTCTTTTTCCTTGAGTGCTAAGTGTATTGTACTCATCTTGGAGTCAAAAATCAAGGGGTTTTGCAAATTTCTTTGTTAAGTTTTTATGTCCTTTCTATGAGCCATGTTCTTTTCGCCCTCGCCAGGTACGAACAATGTACGATCCATCTACCTTTCGGATAACAAAAAGCGCACCCGTCATAAGACCAGTGCGTTAAACTATAGGGGGATCATCTCTCTATTTGGGCAATTCCGGTTCACCTTCATATTTTCGCTCCGAAACACAGTACAGTCAAAACACTTGACTTTGTCAAGTAACAGTGCTATAATGCTTTCCGTTCAAAAAAGAAGGAGTTGACGAAATGGAGCTATCTACGGTATCTTCCTGCATTCTGACCCTGCACAGAGAGTTTGCCGCTTACACGACCCAGCGGTTACAGGAACTGGGTCTGAGCTTCGGGCTGATATATTTTGTCATTTATGTAGGAAAGCATCCGGATTGTACGCCTTCGGAACTGACCAAAGATCTGCATCTGGATTGGGGCCACTCCCAGCGCAGCCTGAACAAGCTGGCCGAAGACGGCTTTCTGACGAAAGAAAAGAATGGGCGCAGCTACCACCTGAAGCTGACCCAGAGGGGTGAAAACGCCTTTGTGGTCTGTCATCAGGTCTTTATCGACTGGGATGCGCAGAGTCTGGGCGGACTGACAGCGCAGGAGCGACAGCAGCTGCTGACATTACTGCAAAAAGCAGTGCAAAAGAAAGTGTGCAAATGATGTACGAAACGATTCTAAGCCCGATCAATTACGGTGGGATGCAGCTGAAAAACCGCATCATTTTTGCGCCGACAACATTCGGGCTGTCGGATGAAGAATACCTTGCAAAGATCCGTGCCATTGCACAGGGCGGCTGTGCCATGATCATCGTAGGCGATGTCCCGGTGGGCAAAAGCAAATTTGAAAAATCTCTATTTGACCCCAAAGGCTTTGCATTCTACCAGGAGGTCGTGAAAATCGCCCATGATGCGGATTGCAAAGTCTGTGCCCAGCTGCACCAGAGCGATTCCAACCTGCTGGCCCTGTTCAAGTACATTCCCGGCGTCCTGCTGAAGAAGATCACCCCGGATCAGCTGCGGGAAAAGCTGAACGCCGAAGTCGCTCCTTACATTACAAAGATGTCCAAACGGAAGATCCGGACCATCATCAGCGGGTTTGGAAAAGCGGCGGTACTGGCAAAACAGGCCGGTTTTGATATGATGCAGGTGCATGGCGACCGGATGTGCGGCAGTTTCAGTTCAGCCATCTTCAACCACCGCACCGATGAATACGGCGGCAGCGCAGAAAACCGCGCCCGTTTTGCGGCGGAAGCGGTCTCGGCTGTCCGTGCGGCGGTTCCGGGGATGCCCATCGATTACAAGCTGGCCGTCCGGCAGGAAAACCCGCACTTTGGCAATGCCGGTGTGGTGGAAGAAGAACTACCGGTGTTCGTTCCGCTGCTGGAGCAGGCGGGTGTGACCAGCTTCCATGTAACGCTGGCAAACCATTCCGCATTGGAAAACACCATCCCGCCCGCCGATCATCCCTATTTCAGCCAGCCGGGATGCTTCCTCAAATTCTGCGATGAGGTGCGGCAGTACACCGACCTGCCCATCTGTGGTGTCGGTGGTCTGAACGACCCGGATCTTGTGGAGCAGCAGCTCGCCAGCGGACGCATCCAGTGCGCCGCCATGAGCCGCCAGCTTCTGGCAGACCCGGATTGGGTGAACAAGCTGAAAAACGGGCAGGCGGAACAGATCCACCGCTGTCTCCGCTGCAACAAGAAGTGTCTGGGCGGGCTGACGGCACATCAGGGAACTCGTTGTGTTTATGATGCTTTGCGAGAAAAAGAAGCAAAAAACGCATAAACCCACCCGGAAAAAAATCACGATACACTCAACAAAAAGACATTCACAAAGGAGAAGTTATGAGTTACGCGATCGTATACAGCAGCAAAACAGGCAACACAAAAATCTTGGCAGACACGCTGCACGACTGCCTGCCGCAGGAAGGCTGCGATTATTTCGGCATCCCGGATCCTGCTGCCATGGAAGCGGACACCCTTTATGTGGGCTTCTGGACGGACAAGGGAAAAGCCGATGAAAGCGCTTCGGACTTTTTGAAGCAGCTGCACGGCAAAAACATCTTTCTCTTTGGCACTGCCGGCTTCGGCGGCAGTAAAGAATACTTTGATAAGATCTTGAAAAAGACGGAGCATTCGCTGGACAAGAGCAACACTGTTTTCGGCTGCTATATGTGTCAGGGCAAAATGCCGATGTCCGTACGCCAGCGGTACGAAGAGATGAAAAAGCAGCCGATCCATCTGCCCAATCTGGATGCCATGATCGAGAATTTTGACAAGGCTCTTTCTCACCCGGATGCGGATGACTTGGAGCAGCTGAAACAGGCTGTAAGATAACGGAAAAGGCGGCGGCTTTCCTTGACAAGGAAAGCCGCCGCCTTTGTTGATCATCCGATGAGCCCCTAAAGAAACGTGCAGGGCGCTTCTCATCCTTTCATTTTACACGTTGGCACGCTGGGCCATGAACCGTTCATAGGCCGGTTTGGGCAGCAGGACGCGCCCGGCCAGCGGCTTGAGCTGCGCAGTGATGGCGTCGCAGGGAGCGCACTCGCCGTCGGCGGTCGCCACGATAGGGCCGCGTCCGTCTGCCGGGCGCAGGGAGACACACTTGGCCCGGCGGTAGATGAAGTAGGGCTTCGCCTGTTCCGTCAGCTCACCGTTCCGGAAGTGCCTGCCGCTCTTGTACATCCCCAGCAGGCGGGCGATCGTCAGGCGGCTCACCCTGCGGATGATGAAAACGTCCAGCCAGCCGTCGTCGGGCTGAGCCTCGGGGGCTGCATAAAAGCCGCCTCCATAGGTGCGGCCATTGCAGACGGCACACATCAGGCAGTCCACCGTCAGCTCCTCGCCGTCGATGGTGAAGGTCACGTTCCGGCCGATGTGGCCGCAGAGCTGCTTGACGATGGAGAGTGCATAGGCCATCTCGCCGCCGCAGAACGGGATGCGCCGGAACTGCGGGATGCCGTAAGCCACCTGTGCATCGAGTCCGGCAGCGCAGATGGTCGCCGAAAGGCCGAGGTCGGTCTGCATCAAATCAATGTCCACCTCGCCGCCCGCCAGCTGGGCGTCGAGGTCATTGAACTCTTCCCGCGTGCCGTAGGTGCGCAGAAAATCGTTGCCGCTGCCAAAGGGCAGACACCCCACCGCCGCGAGGCTGCACCCCTGCGCCCCTGTCAGCGCCTCGTTGAAGGTGCCGTCGCCGCCCGCTGTCCAGATGCGCACCGGCTCACCGTCGGCCTGCGCGGTGTGCGCCGCCTCAGCGGCCAGCTCCCGGGCATGGCCCGCGTACTGGGTCACAACGACCTTCCGTTTTTCCGGCGGGATGCCCGCCCGCTGGGCTGCTGCCTGGATGGCCGGGGCCAGCTCGGCAGTGCAGTCCCGCTTGCCTGCGGTGGGATTGAGCAAAAACAGATAGCGCATTCGGCTTCCTCCTCTGGTGATTCCTGCCCTCTATCATAGCGGAAAACCAGAGCAGATGCAAGAGTTTTTCACCCGACACCCGCCGTCTGCGTCTCCTGCACCACGATCGTGCCGTCCTCGGCACAGTCTGCCGTCCAGTGCTGTCCGAGGCTCACACTGCCGGAGGCGATCTGGTCGGCGAAGGCCTGTTCCACGGCCCGGTCCACCTGTCGGCGCAGCTCTCGCGCGCCATAGGGCGAATGTGCTTTTGCCGCCAGCGCCGGGCCGACCCGGGCCGTGTGGGTCAACTGATAGCCGCTGCGGGCAGCACGCTCTTCCAGCTGGCCCAGCAGCTTTTCGGCGATGGAGCAGAGGCTCTGCTCCTCCAGCGGGCGGAAGACGATGAGCTCATCCAGACGGCCCACCAGCTCCGGCCGGAACCACTTTTTCGCCTCGGCAACGGCGGCTTCCGACTGCTTTTCAAAGGCGGCTTCGCTTCCCGCCCCGAAGCCCAGCGGTGCGCTCTGCCCGGCGAGGAATCGTGCGCCGAGGTTGGAGGTCAGCAGGACGATGGTATTGCGGAAATCCGCCTTGCGGCCCATGGAGTCGGTCAGCTGGCCGTCCTCGAGCATCTGCAGGAGCACATTCTGAATATCCGGGTGCGCCTTTTCGATTTCGTCAAAGAGCACCACGCTGTAGGGACGGCGGCGGACAGCCTCAGTGAGCTGACCGCCCTCGTCGTGGCCCAGATAGCCCGGAGGCGCACCCAGCAGACGGGCCATCGCGGGAATCTTGCGCAGCTCGTCGTTCAATGCATCAACGTCCTTAGTCACGAAGAACAGATACCCGGGGAACAAGAGCTTGCGTTTGAGCTCCCACTGCCCGCCCGTCTTCCACATGACCTCGCACTCGGGAGCGAAGCACGCCTCGCAAACGGGAGTTCCCACGAAACGCTCGCACAGCCGGGCAGTGGATGCCTCCTTACCCGATGCAACCTGAGCCACGTACCACTGAGCAGCCATGCGCCGCCCCCCCTTTTTCTTTTGCAATACGCCATCGCGCATGTCCCGACTCCTCGCCTAACGCCTTGGTCGCGAGCCCGCCGTTCGAGGCCGGGCGCACCCGAAGCGGTTCAACCGACATGCTCCGAAAAGGTTGCTCAACAAAAAGAAGAGGACGAATAGCCGCGACGAGGGCACCCATGAGGACCCCCCCCCCCGCCATTGCGGGGGCTCGAACAGCTATTCATCCTCTTCAAAATGTGCGATACGCGCTTGGCGACGATACCGTCATCGGAAGCTATGTCAGTTCGGAAACGCGCAGCTAACGCTTTTGTTTCCTCTGCGATTTATGTTGTATAAATATCACATCAACCGCAAAACAAAAGGTCGTTTGGCATCGAGACATCTGTCAGCCAAAGACCCTTCATGTTTCGTTTGACACAACGCGAGAAAGAAGCACCCCGACTCGTCTGTTTCGATTAATTTGAAATGTTGTATATAGTCCGTTGTTATATACACAACATCAAAATAATCTTCGGGAATGCAAAATCTTCTCCAAATACAGGTGGGGCTGAGAATCAAAGAACTGCGAGCCAAGAACGGCTCCAGCCAAGAGCGTTTCGCTCTCAAAATCGGCATGGACCGAACGTACCTCGCCTCCATCGAATCAGGACGACGTAACGTGACGCTGCAAAACCTTGCGAAAATCGCCACCGGCTTCGACATGTCCCTCTCCGAGTTTTTCGAGGGCATTCCGCAGCCTCAAACGAATGCCGAAACCCGATCTACCGCTAAGTCCAACTCGATCACATCATCCCAAGCACCTGACTGTTAACCCCTCGCAGCGCTCCTCTCGCATCGATCCAAACGAAACAATGTGATATTTATACAACAATTCAATGCCTTTGTCCTGAGAAATAACCTCAAATTCCGCCAATGTTTTAACTGTTCTCTAGCATAAGACGAGCGAATGTATCAAACGGTAAGAACAATGTAACGAACAGCGAACGCGCTTAAACAGCGGCGTGCCTTCCCCTCGTCCGATAGGTCGTTTTCGCCTTCGCAAGCATGTCGTAGTGTCTCGGCTGGTGCGCGTCGCTTGCGATGTAGGTGTAGAGATTACGCTCGAAAAGCGCCTTGGCGGGGCCCAGCTCGCGCCCGAGCCTGCCCCCTTCCACGAAGTCGGCCGACGCCTGAAGCTTGCACCCCATCTTCACCAGCCCTTCCGCTAGGTCGGGATTCTCCTGGATGGCGCGATAGCGCTCGGGATGCGCGATGATCACCTCGTAGCCACGTGCCTGAAGCTCGAAGATGGTGCGCTCGTACTCCTGAAAATGATGAGGTCGGCAGTGGCTCGACAGCTCGAGCAAGAACTCTCGCGAGCCGTCGAAGTGGAGCCTGTCCGCCCACTCCATCCCCAAGTTCATGAGCTTGGAATGGTTCACCTCCCAGCCCATTTGCAGCGGAAAGCCGCCCGCGCGCTCCACCAGGGAGTCATAAGCATCCCACATGGCGTCGTAGTCGAAGTACGGATCCCGCACATGAGGCGTGCACACGATGCGCGTCACCCCGGCTCGCTTCGCCGCCTCCAGCATCGCCAAGGACTCGTCCAAATCGCGCGCGCCATCGTCGACTCCCGGCAGAATGTGACAGTGTATATCGCGCATACGCGAACCCCTACTTCAACCTCGGATTGTTCGAACCTCCGCGCACAGAAGCATGATCCCTCCGAGGTGCGTCATGCTTAGCCGCGCTCTGAGACGATCTGCGCCCTGAAGGCTGCGTGGCGGCCGGGTACTTCGACTCGGAAAGCTCGTAAGCCCTCTTCGAGCCCTTATCGGGTTTCGCGCGCTTTCCATCCTCGGTGTAGTACGCGTAATAGTACTCGCTGCCCGTCCCTTCGCAGAACGTCGCGCACACGCCGATCACGTGCGCATCCGCCTTCTGCAGCTGCTCGTAAGCACCCAGCAGCTCGTCGCGTTTCGTGGAGCCGGGCTTCACCACGATGATGGTACCGTCGACCAGCGTGGACAAAATGGCCGCGTCCTCAAACGTGCCCACCGGCGGCGTGTCGAACACCACGTAATCGTATTCCCGCTCGAGCATGTCGACGAGTTTGGCATAGCGGCGTGAGGAAACGATGTCCGCAGGGTTGGGGATGTTCGGCTCCACGTCGAGGAAGTACAAATTCGGCGTACCGGTCGACGAAACGGCCTGATCAAGCGTCACCTGCTCGGCCAGCACGGCGTAAGCGCCCGCACGTCCGCGCACGTTCAGCATGTTCGCCAGCGAACGGCGACGCATATCGGCCTCCACCAGCACGACGGTCGCGCCTGAAGTGGCGATGGCGCGCGCAAGCTCCACCGACGTAGTCGATTTCCCCTCGCTGGGAACCGAGCTGGTCATCACGATGGAGCGGATGGGCTCGTCAGGCGACATGAATCGGATGTTCGCGAAGAGGGTCTTCGCGGCGTTTTGCACTTCGAGGGAATTCGAAGCGCTCTTTTTCTTCTTTCCCATGAGCGCCTTCCTAACTCTTGATAACCGGAATGCGCCCGATCACCGGCACTCCCAGCAACTCTTCGACTTCTTCCGCATTGCGCACGCGCGTGTTCACGATGTCGAGCACCACCACGATGGCGACGGCAAGAAACAACCCGGCGAGAAACGCCACGGCTGTGTACATGGCTCGAGGCGGCCCCGAAGGCGACGAAGGCTCGGCCGCCTGATCGATCACGTTGACGCTCTTGACGTCCATGACCTCCTTGGCGACCGAGTCCGCGGTCTCCGCAAGCTCGTTCGCCACGATGGCGACCGTCTGCGCCGACTCGCCCGTCACCGAAACCGTCAGCACACGCGTGGTAGTGGCGCTTTCCACGGAAATCTCGTAGTCGGACAGGTTCTCCATCTTCAGCGCCTTGGCCGTGTCGGCGAGAACACGATCGCTTTTCACCAAGCTGACGACATCGTTGGTGAGCATCTGGCTCGCCGAGAGGTCGGAGTTGGTTATGTTCGACGAGTCGCTCGACGATTTCGTCAGAACGTACATGGACACGCTGGCGGTGTAGGTGTTCGGAAGAAGCACCCAGCTGACCGCCGCGGCGGCCACCGCGCAGAGCACGGGAAGCGCGATGACGAGCTTCAAGTGCTTGCGCAAAAGGCGCATCAGTTCGAGTAATGTCACGGTTTTTTTCCTTCATGAATTAGGGGATATGTTGTATAAATATCACATTCTAGCCGTAGTAGCGCGCTGTTTCCAGACAATCGGCCATTATCCGGCAGGCTTCGCAGCTCATAGCAAAACAGCTAGATACGCTGGGGAAACGCACAGGAGCATACGAGGGGAATGTTATTCATGACGAACGACGAACGCGATTTCGACGGTTCGCAAAAACGCGATTCAAACAATCAGGCGAGCCGGAACTTCCGCCCCGTCACCCTTCCCTCGAACAGCCGGCAAAACCGCGCCGTCGCTCCTCGCCCGTTCTCCATGCCGCAGGCGGGTTCGCACGCTTCGCACGGCTCCCACGGCGCCGCGGACGGCCGCGACCCTCGGGCCCCTCGCGTTGCCAGCGCAGGCGGGCCGGGTTCCCACGACCCCCGCGATCCGCACGACAACCTTGTGAGGGTGAAGAAAAAGCGTAAGAAGCAGGGTCGCGCGCTCAAAATCTGCCTGGGCGTTTTGGTGGTGGTTCTGGTGCTGGTGGTCGGCAGCGCGGGCGCGCTCATCGCCTGGGTGAATTCGCTCAACTCGTCCATCGGCATCGCGGATGAGCGCGAACGCACCGAGCTGCTGGACGCGCTGGCTCCCGCGAGCACGGCCGATGACGAAGACAACGCCGTCTACGTCGCCATTTTGGGAAGCGACGCTCGCTCGGGCGACACCGTCAGCCGAAGCGACGTGGTCACCCTCGTGCGCATCGACGAGACCGCCGGCGTGGTGGACCTCATCTCCATCCCGCGCGACACTATGGTGAACATCGAGGGGCAGGGCACGCAGAAGATCAACGCCGCCTATTCGTTCGGCGGAGCGTCAGGCGCGGTTAGCTGCATTTCGGAATTCGCCGGCGTTCCCATCAACCACTACGTCGAGGTTCATTTCGACGAGCTTGAAACCGTTGTGGACAAGCTCGGCGGCATCTGGGTTGACATCCCCGAGAGCTTCAGCGCGGGCAACGGCGGCATGAGCTTCACCGAAGGCACCCAACGACTCAACGGCGAGCAAGCGCTCGCTTTCGCCCGCGAACGCTACAACGTCTCAGGCGGCGACTTCGGACGTGCGCAGGCCCAGCGCCTCGTCATCATGGGCATCGTCAACGAGGTGCTCGCCTCGTCCCCGGCGACGCTTCCCGGCCTGGTGGGGGACCTCGCCCAATGCATTTCCACCGACTACTCGGTGAGCGACCTTGTTCATCTGGCCATTCAGTTCCAGCAAAACGGGCTCACCATGTACTCGGCGGCTTGCCCCAGCTACAGCCTGAACGTCGATGGCGTCAGCTACGTGGGGACCGAGTACGCCGAATGGCGCGAGATGATGCAGCGCGTCGACGCAGGCCTCGACCCCAACGACACGAGCGCCGTCATTCCCGATGAACAGGCCCAAAACGAGTCGCTCGGCGCTGCAACCAACGGCGCATCCCCGCGCGACTACGAGCAGCTTGCGGCCAACGCAGGTCTCACCACCGACGACGTGGCGTAACGCGCATCGCAGGCGCGACGGGTTCAGCGGCCCGACGCGAGCCCCGCCACGACAGCGCCCCGGCAGGTTCGATCTCGCCCTGCCGGGGCCTTTTGCTGCGGAAGGCTTCGCATCTCGCGACGCCGAGGGCGCGTCATCGCCCCATGCGAGGCCGCCGACCCGCACTTTCTCACCGCGTTTCCGCTGCATCATCCGCAACGCCCCCGGCAACGTCACCCGCTTATCCCACCAGCGAGGTTATCGCCACGATGAACACCACTGTGACCAGCGCAAACCCTACGGCGAACGCCCATGCGGCGGGACGCGCGAAATTCATCGTCCAGCCCACGCCGAAGCGTTCGCACACCCACAAGCTGGAATCATCGGGGTTGAAGTAGAACACGCCGAGCTTCCAATGCTCGTCATCGTCGGCGGGCATGGTCGGGCACGCTTCCCCACCTGCAGCCTCCATGCGGCTGAACAGCCGCGACCCCGCCTGCCCATAGCCCACTGAAAGCGCGACGGCGCCTACCACGATGAACATGCTCAGCAAGACGATGACAAGCGCCATCTCCCCCAACCCGAAAACGCCCGCCGACGACAACATGAACCCAATACCGATGCCGGCCGACAAAAGCAAACCTGTCACCAGCAGGAATACACTCTGCGCGCGAGCGAACATGCCGTAGGCGAGCGCCGAGGTGACAGGCGTACCCGGATTGGTCGGGCGTTTCGAGCGAATCATCATCCAATGGCTGAAGATGAAGCACACCATCAGGAACAACACCGTCAGCACGGGAAAGCCGAACACCACGCCGATGCTTTTCGGCTCGTAATCGTTCACGTTCCCCGCGAAATCGGCGTGCATGGGAATCATGTCGGGCATGCCGGGATACGCCACCACGCCGATGGCCACGATGATCAGGAGAACGGGAGCGTAGAGCAAGTTCCACGCCAGCGAAATGGCGTGGGGCACGTCCTCTTCCGCCACCAGCGCCGTCGCCTCCTGACGCGGCGCGAACCAACCGCGCTCGCGTTTAAGCGCCATCACCTTCTTGCGGAAGTGAAGCATGAAGCAAAACGGGATGAGCGTGACCGCCAGCGTCGACCCGATAAGCGCCCCGATAAGAACCCCGTACGAGGACGAGTCGGCGGGCGCGCCCATAACCGGAGCGGTGGCGCACGCCATGACGGCGGTGCACACCACGGTGAGGACGGCGCACCACGACGTGAACTTCCGCTTGAAGCCGCGCAGCTGCTCGTCTTGCCAGGCTGTCTCGGGGACGGTCACGGCGAAGCATTCGCGCTTGGGTATGAGATAGGGCGTCACCGCCATCAAGCCTCCGCTTATCGGAACCACCAAAACGAGAATCAGCATCGTCAAAGCCGCATCCACGACCATCACCCTCTTTCCTTCTCGGCCGAAACGGCGCTCGCGCCGGTAAAGTTCGCCGCGCTCTCACCCTTCAGGCGGTTTCCCTTGTCGTCCAAACCCAGCACGCCCACGTTTCGACGAGCGCCGACGACGCCGGGATCCCCGTACACCTCGCGGGCCGCATCGACGGCAAGCTTCACGAACGCGTCCTCCCCGCCTCCCCGCGCTTTGTGCTCGAGCGCGAGTTTCCGCAGATCATCGGCAAGATGAAGCTCTGCATTTTCAAGGCGCTCTCGCGATGCCGCCCGCTCGACGTCCGCGACGAACGCGCCGCTGCGGCCACGCATCACCAAATACCCCTCATCTCGCAGCACCGCGTACGCCTTGTTCACCGTATGCAGGTTGATGCCGAGGTCGTTCGCCAGCCGGCGCACGCTCGGCAGGCCGTCACCCGGCCGCAGCTCCCCGCGAGCTATGGCCTCCACCAGCTGGTCTCGAATCTGCATATAGAGAGGCACGTCTGCCGCCTGATTGATTCGGATGATCATCTTCGCCACTCCCCTTCCCGATTCGCCGCGACTTCAACCCGACGCATCATCCAAAGCAGCTTCTACCTTAGTTACCGCATCTTTTTTTGTTCTATATGTACTATAACAAATGGAACAGCAACATTCAACGCATTGGCATAATAGGGCGCTCGTTTGAAACCCGCCTCCTCGATTCCCGTTTTCAACGACTTGTATCACACAGCATCTTCCATAGCAGCGAGCATCCAAACACCACATTTCTGAGCTGGGAAAACACGCGATCAAAACGCAGCTGCACGTTCGCCTGCGCTTCATCTGCGCGAATTTCCGCCCCGAATTGATACATTTCGTGCAAAAACGGGAATCCACCCCTCGAAAAACGCGCACTAGCCCCCAAAGGCATCCAGCGCCCGCACGTATCGCCGAATTGCGGTAGTATAGCTGCGACAAACTGGAGCGCCGCCCGCAGGCGACGCCCTACCTCGAATGCAACGGCCGCCAAGCCGCCGATCGGCAGCACGCGACCACCGAACGCGAATGCGGAGACCATCATGAACATGTACGACGGACAACCCCAACCCGGCCGCAACGACATCTGCTGGTGCGGCAGCGGCAAGAAATACAAGAAGTGCCACCTCGACTTCGACGAGAAGCTGCAAGCCCTGTACGATCGGGGCGAAGAGGTGCCCTATCGCGATCTGCTGAAGACGCCCGAGGACATCGAGGGCGTGCGCCGCAGCGCCGAGGTGAACGTCGGCGTGCTCGACTACGTAGCCGAGCGCATCGGGCCGGGCGTGAGCACCGCCGAGATCGACCGCTGGGTGCACGACTACACCGTCGAACACGACGCCATCCCCGCGCCGCTGAACTACGAGGGCTTCCCCTGCAGCGTGTGCACCTCCATCAACGAGGTGGTCTGCCACGGCATCCCGTCCGAAGACGAGATCCTCAAAGAGGGCGATATCGTCAACGTCGACTGCTCCACCATCAAAGACGGGTACTACTCGGATTCCTCGCGCATGTTCATCATCGGCGAGACCACGTCGGAGAAAGCCGATCTGGTGCGCGTGTGCAAAGAGGCGGTCGAAGAGGGCTTGAGAGCCGTGAAGCCCTGGGCGCATCTGGGCGATGTGGGCGCGGTCGTGAACGAATACGCGAAAGCGCACGGCTACACGGTGGTGCGCGAGTTCGGCGGCCACGGCATCGGGCTGGAGTTTCACGAGGACCCCTTCGTCAGCTTCGTCACCGAGCCGGGCGAAGGCCCCATCATGGCGCCCGGCCTCATGTTCACCATCGAGCCGATGATCAACATGGGCGCGCAGGAAATCGACATGACCGACCCCAACGGCTGGACGGTGCGCACCGCCGACTGTCAGCCCACCGCTCAGTGGGAAGTGCAGATCGTCGTCACCGAAGACGGCTACGAGCTGCTCAGCTGGTAGAAAGGCAAATTGCGAAAAGCCCCGTTCCCGCAGCTGAAAAGCCGATCGGGAGCGGGGCTTTTTCATGCACGGAAACCGCTCGCGCGCACCGCGCGAGACAGCGAGTCAGCTTCCGCAGCCTAATTCGCCGCATACGCGCAAACGGCGTCGCGTAGAAACTCCGTGGCGCCCGACGCCCACGTGTCGTAGTAGGCGCGGAAACGCTCGTCGGCCACGTACCCCTCAGCCAGCACCACGTGCGCCTGCTTCGAGTACGTTCCCGGCTTCCAAAATGCGCTCAGCCACTCCCCGTGCAAGCGAGCTGCTTCAAGCGCCTCGCCACACGTCGGGTCCCCCTTCCCCATGGCAACCAGCAAAAGCTCGCGCACGCGTTGCTCGGTATCGCGCACCTGCGCCCATTGCTCCTCGGTCATGCCCATCAGCCGGGCGCGACTCGCGTCCACCGCATCGTCACCCCATTTTTCGCGCGCCTCCGCGCCGTACTTCGTCTCGTTTTGCTCCATCAAGCCGCGCTTGAAGGCCGCGAATTTCTCCTTGTCGGACATGGGATCCTCCCCTTTCATACTTGCCAGCGTCCTCTCGACGTTGCGAATCATCGCGTCAACGCGATCGCGCTCGGCGCGCAGGCGCAGCAGCTGGTCGGACAGAGCCGCCTGCTCGTCGTAAGCATCATCGTCCATCATGCGTTTGATGGCGGAGAGCTTCATGCCCGTCTCGCGGAACAACAGCACCTGGTGCAGACGCTCGACAGCGAACTCGTCGTAGATACGGTAGCCGTTTTCCGCGCGGGCGGCGGGAACCAGCCCCAGCTCATCGTAGTGACGAAGCGCGCGTACGCTGACGCCCGCAAGCTGCGCCAGCTCATGCACGGTATAGGGCGTCTGAGAACCCGCGCCCGCACGTCTTCCTTTCGTCATGCGCATCCCTCGTCTTCGCGATCCCTTGCTCGTTCACAACGAAACGTACCTTAAACCCTCACGCAACGTGAGGGTCAAGGGGCATCCGCTGATTTTTCGTCGTTTCCCGATACGCCGCGCGCAATCGACGCGCGCATCTATAATCACCGCATAAGCGTCCCTCGACCGAAAAGGAGCCCCCCCATGCGCGCGCAAGCCATCCACCGTTGCATTCACGTGCTCGACCTCGGGAAGTCGATCGCCTTCTACGAGCAAGCTCTCGGGCTTGAGGTTGTCGACCGCATGGGACCTGACGACGGGTCATGGGAGAACGTCTTCATGGGCAACGATGCGAGCGGCTTCCTAATCGAGCTGACGTGGAACCGCGGGCGCGTCGAACCCTACGTCAACGGCGGTCGCGACACGCATCTGGCCTACGCCGTCAACGACATGGACGCCGCGCGCGTCCTTCATGACGAAATGGGCTGCGTCTGCTTCGTGAACGAGCGCATGGGCCTGTACTTCATCGAGGACCCGGACGGCTGCTGGATCGAGATCGTCCCCGCGCAACGTTCGCACGCAGCTCAGACGGGCGTCGACGTGCTGGCTGCCATGACGCGTCGCCGCAGCGTGCGCGCTTACACCGGCGAGCGCATCTCCGATCGCGATCTTGAGCGCGTGATCGAGGCGGGGCTGAGCTCGGCATCGGGTCGCGGCAAGCGCCCCTGGGAGCTGGTGGTGGTGAGGGACCGCGCGAGGCTCGAGAAGCTCGCGGAATGCCGCGAGGCCGGTGCGGGCATGCTGGCTAAGGCCGATGCCGCCATCGTGGTGATCGGGGATCCGCAGGCGTCCGACACCTGGGTCGAGGACTGCTCCATCGTCATGGCGAACATGCACCTCGCCGCCGATGCGTTGGGCCTGGGAAGCTGCTGGGTGCAAGGCCGCGGCCGCAACGCCGCCGACGGGCGCACCGCAGAAGAGCGCGTGTTCGCCGCGCTCGACATCCCCGAGGAATACCGTCTCGAAGCCATCCTGTCGCTCGGTGTATGCGAAGACCACCCCGCACCGCGCCCTGTCGACGACGCCGCACGCGCGAAGGTTCACCACGAGCTGTTCTAGGCTTTCGGCCCCACCCGCACAAAAAAAGCCCGGGTGCACGCGCACCCGGGCGCCACGCGAGAAACCGCCTAGCTAGAACGACTCGCGCGTCGTGAACTCCTCTACGGCTTTGCGCTCGGCATGACGCGGGCCGGGCGCCGCCAGAGCATGCCCCACCATGAGAAGCTCCACCAGCTTGCAGCTCTCCGGCACATTGAAGCGCTCGCGCACCGCGTTCGGATCGAACGCGCCCACCCAGCACGTGCCAAGCCCTAAGCCAGCCGCCGCGTTCTCCATGTTCGTCAGGGCGATCGACGCGTCGATATCGCCGAAGTCGCAGGTTTCAGGCCCGCACGTCGAAGACGGATGAGCCGACGCATCGTGGTCGTACGCCGCGATGATGACCGTCGGCGCACCGTAGCGGCACTTCGTGCACTCGTCGACCTTCGCCAGGCCCTCCTCGCTTTGCACCACGCACAGGCGAATCGGCTGGTTGTTGCACGCCGAGGGTGATTTGCGCGCCGCCTCCAAGATAACGTCGAGCTCCTCGTCGGTCAGCTGCGTCGCGCCGAACTTGCGACACGAGTAGCGATGCCCGAGAAGCGTCAGGTATCCGTTCTTCCCACATTCATCCTTGTTCAGCAATTCACTCATGGCGAGCCTCCTTCACGGTTGTCGTTTCGCCTGCAAGTATAGACCCGCCTGGTTTCCAGCAGCGAAACAAGCAGGAGCATCGGCGCATCCCACAAGGAACCATCGACTATCGCCGCCAGGTGAAGGCCGCTCGCGTCGACGGGCCTTTCGCCAGGTTCCACGCACTCCGCCAACGATGCGTTGAGCGCTTCTTGATATTTCAATTTGAAGAATGAACCCAACGGCATCGACAACGTCACGTGCGGCATCGTGCGAAGCATTGCGCAAACGCGACACGACACCTTCTTGTATCATGAACCCGTCGGCGAACCCTCTCCGCAAAACGGCGGAGTTCAAGAGAAAGGATCGTCCATGTTCCTCGTCATCCAGCTCGTCTTCCTGGTGCTGATCGTCTTCCTGCTGATCAAAAGCGTGTATATCGTCGAGCAGCAAAACGTCGCCATCATCGAACGCCTCGGCAAGTTCAACCGAACCGCGCCCGCGGGCCTGCGCTTCTGCATCCCCGTCATCGAGCGCATAGCGACGCGCGTCGACCTGCGCACCCATCAGGAGGAGTTCGCCATCGACGCCAAAACCAGGGACAACGTCACCGTCACCATGTCCATCGCGGCGCAATACCGCGTATCGCTCACCCAGGGCGTCGCACCCGAGCAATCCGGCGTCTGGCGCAGCTACTACATGCTGGCCGACCCCGTCAGCCAGATGCGTTCGTACCTCATCGACGCGCTGCGCTCGTCCGTTCCGCAATACACCCTCGACGAGGTGTTCGACAAGAAAGACGCCATCGCTTCGGACGTCAATCAAACCGTATCCGATCTCATGGTCACCTACGGCTACGACGTCGTCTCCACCCTCATCACGTCGATCGACCTTCCCGCCGACGTCGAGCAATCCATGAACAAGATCAACTCCGCTCAGCGCGAAAAAGAAGCCGCGCAATCTCTGGCCGAGGCCGAGCGCATCAAGGTGGTCACCGAAGCGCGCGCTCGAGCCGAAGCCATGGAGCAGGCGGGCATCGGCATCGCCGCGCAGCGCAAGGCCATCGCCGACGGCATCTCGGAGTCGCTTTCCGTCATCCGCGATTCAGGCGTGTCGGCGCAGGAGGCGAACCAGCTGTTCATCTTCACGCAGTGGACCGACATGATGACCGAGTTCGCACGCAACGGAAAGCAAGCCACCGTGGTGCTGCCCTCCAACTTCGCGGAGACGTCGTCCATGTTCGAGCAGATGCTCGCCGCCAACATCGCGAAGGACGAGACGGAGCCGGCCAATCCCGCCAATACGGTGCAGGTGTAAGCGCCTGCGAGTCCCGATGGGCAGCCGGCGTCGAGCGCCGCGCACCGAGAGCCCGACCCAGATGGACCACGCGGTACGCGCAAGCGGCAGCCCCCGCACAGGCAACTCGCGCAAACAAAAGCGGGTCGCGATCTTCAACAGAGCGCGTCCCGCTTTTTCATTCTCGCAAAACCACGGGCTTCGAACAAAGCGGCAACTGCGGTTAACGGATGAAGTTCGTCTTCACCTTCGGCTCGAGCGTCGGCGCCTCAATGCCCTCGGCGCGCGCCGCTTCGATGGACTTCAACATCCACGCCATGTTCCTGCCGAGCGTGCGCATGATCTGCAGACCCTCCTCGTCGCGCTCGACGTCCTCAGCGCAGCTGCCGTGCACCATCGGCCAGTAGTTCGACGACACCAGCGGCATGCAGTTGAACTGGAAGTACTTGTTGACCTGATCGATCGCAGGCGTGGTGCCCGCACGGCGAGCGCTGGCGATGGCGGCGGCCGGCTTGAACTTCAGCTCGGATGCGGCGGCCATGAACACGCGGTCGAGCAGCGCCAGAAGCGCGCCGTTCGCACCGGCGTAGAACACCGGCGTGCCCACCACGATGCCGTCTGCGGCCTTGGCCTGCTCGATGATGCCGTTGGCAACGTCGTCGTTGAACACGCAGCGGCCCTCGCCCTTGCGCGAACATGCGCCGCAGCCCAAGCAGCCGCGGACCGCATCGCGCCCGACCCACGCGAACTCGCAATCGACCCCCTCGGCCTCGAGCGCGTCGGCGACCTCGCGCAGCGCCGTGTAGGTGCAGCGCTCCTTGTTCGGGCTTCCGTTGATCAGCAGAACCTTCATCTGAATCCCCCTTGCTCGCAGCAGGCAACGCCCGCGTTGTTACCGTATTGGAAACAGGATAGCCCTCGGAAAGCCATCGACCGCCAAGGCGCCGGGGCAATCGTCAAAACGGCATCATTTCGCACAAGGAGGTGGCTGCATGCTGGCGCGGTCGAAGGAGAAAGCTCTTCTCAAATTCGCATCGTTTCGCGCGATGGAGCGCCGCGCTTCACGCATCCGCACGAACCACCGCGCGCGTAAGCCTCCACCGCTCGCGCTTCCCGTGCGAGAAAGCCTTCACCGCTCGCGCTTCCCGCACGAGAAACAGCACGCAGCGCCGCAGCGCATTCTCATGTCCAAGCAAGCTAAACCGCCTCGTAGCGAAGACGATCCCCGAAGGGATCGCAGCTGACGGCAGCAAGCGGCATGCCGTGCTCATCATAGGAGGTCACAGCGCCACGTGTGATGACCGCAGGGCGCAGACGACCGGAGTCGATCAGCGAGTCGACGAGACGATCAAGCGATGCCCCGCCGACCAGCAGGCAAGCCTCCAACTCGGCAAGAGAGTACGTCCTCCCCTTCTCCAGGGTTCTCGAAATACCGGCGACCATAAAGCTCCTTCCGACGCACTTCATCAATCCCAACGCAATAAGTTAACTATAGCAAACTTATTGCGTTGGGAGAGCGGAAATCACTTGCCGTTTGGAAAACCGAGGCGCAAGCGAAAAACCGTCGGGGAGGAACACGGCGTTTCGCAGACCATGCGCGGCGGGAGGAGAAGGGTCGCGCGGATAGGAAACCTGCGCTCCAGGATCGACCAACTCGAAAGACGAGGCCGACGCTTCTACTTTCCCAGCAGATGTCGGAACGCCGCTATCGGATGCCTGCCCAGCATACGCGGCCCTGAATAGCGCATGACCTCGCGCACTCGCTCGCGCTCGGCTGCTCGATAGCAGTGGTTTTCGCACTTATCGCATGACGTTTTCACGTCCATCTTCCGACAGCGCTGCGTGCGCAGAACAGCGTACGCGTCAAGCGCGGCGCATTCCGCGCACACGGGCTCGCCGCAATGAGCGACCTCGGCGCGCGCGCCGGTCTCATGATGCCCCGCGCAGTACAGCGCGATCATCTGCGATACCGTGCGAGCCTCGCGTGCGCGACGGCGCGCGACTGCGGGCGAGTCATCGGCCGAGGATCGCATCACCGCGCCACGCGAAGCCCGCCCGCACTTTTCGTTCTGCTCATGTTGTTCGTGATTGTTAGCCATGTATTACATTGTATCCAATGCAAGTCGTTTTCGGAAGACACTGAGCGAAACATCAGGGCTGCAACCTCCATCTCACAGGCTTCCTTTTCGGCATCCACGAGCGGATGACAAGCTGCGCGATCATCCCGCGCAGCACCCTTCTCGAAAACGATGGAGCATCCCGCTTAGGCAAGATACGGCGAATTACGCGCCTCCTCGATTTGTTGAATGACCTCGGCGTTTTTCTTCTCAACCTCGCCCAAAACGGATTGGTCGAACTCTTCGGGCGAATAGAGCGGGGTATACCACGGCTTGCTGCCGAAATGCTTCTGCAGATCCTCGCTGACGAACATGCGCCCGTGACGCGCGAAGATCTCGTTGCGGGCCAGATACAGCTCGTAGTTGCTCAAGGACTCCAGCTCCCCAGCATCGTACAGACGCGTCGCGCTGTCGGAGAGTATGTAATCACCCGTAGCCCGCGCCGTCGCGGGAACAGACGACGCATCCTTCACATTAAGGCTTGCCAAAATGGCGACCACTTCCTGCTCGGTTTCCGCGTCGAGCGCGCCGTCGGGCATGCAGGTGAAAGAAACAACGTTCGCATAATCGAACCCTGGTACGCCCGGCGTCGTGTCGACGACCGATGAATTGGTGAGCGCGCGCGTGGGCACCAGCGAATAGCACATCGAGGCGTCCTCATGCCCGGCGACGCGGACGCCTCCGCGAACCACGGAAAACGTCCCGAGCGAGGAATAGTTCGCCCCTTGCACAGATCCCGGCTTGAAGGACGCGCCCGCAACCCTCTCCATGTCCTCGAACATGACAGGCTCCGACGTCGATGCGTTCACCCACAGCCCGAACTGCACCGATACGCCTTCCCCGTTCTCGAGAACAACGTTTTCGCCGGCCTGAGACACCGACTCCGAGACAACGCTCCATCCTTCGGGGTAACCGAACGTAAAATCGGGATAGGTTATCTTGTTAGCCTGACCCCATCGAGTGACATAGGTCTTGCTAAGCGGCACCTCGCTCGGATCTACTTCGACGGCGGCTTCCGACGACGAAGTCGCGGCGTCTTCTGACGCCGAGGTCGACGATACGTTCGGCGCAGCTGCAGCCGACGAGGAGCTGGTATCGGCGTCATCTGCCGAAGAACCGCCGAACAGCATGAAGCCGACGGCGGCGACTATCGCCAAAACGAGCACCGCGACGGCACAGCTCGCGATGACGGCTATCTTCTTCGAACTCGGCGGAGCCGCCGCCTCCTCTCGCGCGACGGACGCCTGGGCAGGCAACACGCCCGTCGGCTCAACAGGCGTGATGGGAGCAGTAGCGCTTTCGCGCTCGCCGAAGCAGGCGAACCCAGGCTGAACGTAAGCGGAAGAGACGGGCTTCACCGAGCCGAAGGCTATCGTCACGTTTTCCGCGGCCGCATCGTCCCCGTCGTCTACAGGCTCGCCGTCATCCACAGCGACATCAACGTCGTCACCCGACCCCTCTACAGCAGGTCGCTCTCCCGAGCTATCGCCCTCAGGCGCGGTGCGCACGAGGTCCTCATCCCCATGCGAGGCGTGCTTCAAGCTATCGTCCTCAGGCGCCGCATACATATCCACCGCAGCTCCGCACTGCGTGCAAAAACTCGCCCCGTCTTCCAGGGCAGCGCCGCATCGCCCGCAGTATCCTGCGGCTCCCTTTCCGTCTTCTCCCATGTCATCCCCTTAAACCGCACCATGCGTGCGATGATCTTGATAGTTAGCCAGATATTCCGCAAATTCAAGCGACGTATCGGAGTTGCCCGTTCGCCAGGCTTTATGATCGATAATCACGCTCTCGAACCCGTAATACGCATCGATGTAAGCTATCAAATCGTCGAGCGCCTGAAGTTGAACCGTAGGATAATCGCCTTCGCCGCCCACGTGCACCAGCTCGATACCGACCGAATACGAGTTCATACCGTAATCGGGCGCCCAATCGCCGATGGGCGTCGTGCCCACCTTGTCATCGCGGCTCTCGTCGGCAACGCCGTAACGCTCGTTGTGGCCGGCATCCCCGAATCCCACATGGTGAGCGATCTCATCGAGCGGAACGCACTGCACGACGCTGCCATCTTTGTTCACCACGAAGTGCGCTGCCACGCCCGCGCCCGAAAAATCCCACCAGTCGATCACCGACGCGGCATCGGCTGCGCCCTCCGTGTCATGCAGCACGATATAGCGCTGGAACTCGGCGGGTTTTGGACCATGGCCGAAGCTCGCGCGATAGTCCTCCTCAAGCTCAAGCCGCTCACGCGCCCGATCGATGAGCGCCTCGTCAGCCGACGACCTTGCCGTTTCGGCCAACGCATCGAGGATACACCCCTCCATCCCAACCGTCGCGCGTACCCCGTCCGCCAATGCAAGATACATCGCCGGCTCGTTTGCAACGTCAGGACGTGCGCCGCCCTGGAAAGGCGACGCACATCCCGCCAAAGCCGCGCAACACGCAAATGCAAGCGTCGGCGCGGCAACACGCCCGAAAAGCATCGCGTGCCCTACGACAGCACACCGCGAGAATCGCGCGCTTCCTCGACCCAATCGGGGGCGTTGCGCGCCACCCAATGGCCGACGGCGCGCATCGACCAGATCTCGGCCAAACCGTTGGCGAAAAAGTACAAGGCGGCAAGGACCAGCGTCAGCACGCCGAACACCGAAAGCAGCGCGAAAAGCGACCCGACCGGGTCGTAGCCGAATCCCCTCAGATAGTACATGAGCGACGAGGAATCGTACCCGTATCCGTAATACCCCGAGGACCCCGCCATCGAAACGAGAACCATAACGACCAGCACCACCATCACGACCAGGAAGAACGCCACGCCCACGATGATGCCGGGAACGCACGCTGCGGCGAACAGCGACCCCAGGCTCTTCTTGTACTTCGCGCACAGCTCGGACAGCTCGAACGCCTCGCCGAACGAGCGGTACAGCATCATGCGCACGGCCGCCAGCGAGAGAAACGCGCCGACGAACAAGTCCGCGGCCAACGCGGCGATGAAGCCGACCAGGGGGATAAGGTTGAGCGCGTACAACACCGCAGAGGCGATACCGCCCAAGAGGTTGATGACGGCGAACAGCACGCCGGCCAGAAACGTTTTCTTTCCGAACACGCCGCGCGGAAGCGGCTGCACGTCACCACGAGCCGCCTGCGCTCCCCATTGCAGGTTGTAGCCCTTCGCGAAGAAGTTGAGCACGGGAACGCAATTCATCACCATCAGCAAAAGAACCCGCTTGACCCATCCGGGTGACGAAGTGATGTCGTGCCAGGCGGCACCCAGGCATCCTTGAGGCGCGGCGGCATACCCCGTCGGCGCAGCACACCCGCCCGCAGAGGCACCTCCGCTCGTCGCGGTGAACCCGGTTGCGGCAGCGTAACCGCCCCCGGCGAAGTTCCCGTTCGCAGCGGCCGACCCATGAGGAGCCCGGTGAAACACGGGCGTCCCCGCACCGGACCCGTCTCCTCCCGGCACGGCGGCGTCAGCGCCCGAGTCCCCACTCGCAGCGACAGACATCGGCTGCGTCGTCACCTGCGCGTTCGCCGACGGCGTCGCCACCGGAACGCCCACCGCCTCTTCCGCAACCTCGAGCTTCGTCCCGCATCTTCCGCAGAACTTCGCGCCGGGAGACACCTCGGCATGGCAACCAGGACAATTCATCAAAAGCTCCTTCCTCTTCGAGCCCGCCATCGAGCACAAGGCGGCCCCGCCCTTCAATAGACCATCCTACCGGCGCGCCGACATCCGTTTGCGCAACCGATGCGTATCCGATAAGAACCCGGCGCGCACCGCACAACGCCCACGACGCCCGCTCCCGCGCCCCGGCGTGCGCCGCACGACGTCTGAATCCCACCGCGTCGCCTCGCCTAACCGATGCGCTAGGCTTCCCACGCCGCACGTAACGCGGAGATCTCCTCGCCCCATTCGGGCAGGACGTCATGCGGCGTCTCCAGGAAAAACGGCATGTCACGCAGCGCGGGATGCTTCGTAACCGCCGACAACGCCTCGAAGCCGATGCAGCCTTCGCCAATGGGCGCGTGACGGTCCTTGTGCGCGCCCAACGGGTTTTTCGAGTCGTTCAGATGAACGGCATGCAGACGATCCAGGCCGATCACGCGGTCGAACTCCTCCAGCACGCCGTCGAGGTTGCCGACGATATCGTAGCCGCCGTCCCACACATGGCAGGTGTCCAGGCACACGCCCACCTTCTCAGCCAGCTCCACGCGCTCGATGATGGCGGCGAGCTCCTCGAAAGTCCGCCCGACCTCGGTCCCCTTGCCCGCCATCGTCTCCAGCAGGAGCGTCGTCGTCTGATCGGGCCGCAGCACCTGGTTCAGCGCGTCGGCGATCTTCTCGACCGCCGCTTCGGAGCCTTGGCCCACATGGCAACCCGGATGCATGTTGTACAGCTGGCCGGGCGTGTTCTCCATGCGAAGCAGATCGTCGGCCAGCACGGCAAGCGCGAACTCGCGCGTCTCGGGCTTGGATGCCGCCGGGTTCAGCGTGTAGGGCGCGTGCGCCAGAAACACCCTGATGCCCACCTGAGACGATAGCTCTGCGAACGCTTCGATGTCGGCCGGGTCGATGGCCTTCGCCTTGCCGCCGCGCGGGTTACGCGTGAAGAACTGAAACGTGTTCGCGTTAATGGAAGCGGCTTCCTCGGCCATCTTCCGATACCCCTTCGCGCTGGACAAATGGCATCCGATAGTAAGCATAACGGCGCTCGCCGACCTTTCTTGACCCCTGAACCGCCCAGCCGAGCGGCGGGCGGGAAATCAGCCTAACACATATGACGAAATCGGGCCGTACGAAACAAGGGACACCTCGCCTCGCACGGCCCGAAAGACACGATATCGCTCATGCACGCGCGACGCTCGCCTAACCGACGACGTCAAGCACCTGCTCGAGATTCTTGCGCCCGAACGCGATCTGCTCTCCCCCGTCGACCACCAAGCACGGAACGCTCATCACGTTGTAGCGCTCTTTCAGCTCGGGGAAGTGGTTGATATCGAACACGTGCGCCTCGACGGCCGCGTTCTCTGCGGCTATGCGCTGCGCCGACAGCACCACATCGGGGCAGTTCGTGCACGAAAGCGACACCAGCACGTCGAGGCGGCGCGGGCCTTCGACAGCTGCGATGCGCTCGCGCGTCGCGTCGTCGAGCGGCTGCCCCGGCCCCGCGGCGTTGTACAAGCCCAAGACGAAGCCCGTGAACTCATGTCCGCCCGGCACGCCGTGAAACGCCAAGCCCGTATCCGACCCGTCGGCGCGCAGCACCTTCACGCACGGCGCAGGCTCCGACGGCAACGGCGCAACCTCGACCGAGAGCTTCTCGGTGTAACTCGCAAGCTCCTCCATCCAGCCGCGCAACTCGGCGGAAACGGGGCGGTCGTCCAGATGCAGCTGCAGCACCAGCGAAGACGTCATGCGACCGAACACGGTGTCAAGCTGCGGCTTCATCGCGGGGTCGAGGTACGCCCCGCCCGCGGCAGACGCGGCAGAGGCGCTTGCGGAAGGCTCCCCCGCCGTCCCGTCAGAGGGCGCGGCGGAAGTCGCTTCCGCAGAAGAACCCGCTGCGGGCTTCGCCGCTGCGGGAACAAGGCCCGTCTTCTTCTGCATGGCGGCCGCGTAACGCTCCATCTCGGTTGCCGCAAGCGCGCCCTCGCCCGTGGCCGTGACCACCTGGCGCAGGCTTTTCGCGCACACGTCACCTGCGGCGAACAGGCCGTCTTTCGTAGTACGCTGACGCTCGTCGACCAACGCGTATCCGCCGGGCGCAAGCTCCGCGACACCGTCGAGCAGCGCCGTCGCAGGCTCGTAGCCCGCCAGCACGAACACGCCGAACGTGTCGCCCTCGGGGCCGCGGTAGACGCCCTCTTCGCCCGTCTTGTTGTTGCGGTAGCGAATCGATCGAAGCGACGTATCGCCCTCCACCGACACCACTTCGGTGTTGCGCAGCACCGTGATCTTGGGATCATCAAGCGCAGGCTCCGCCGCAGACTTCGCGCACGTGAAATCATCGCCGCGCATGAGGATGGTCACGCGGCTGGCGTACTTCGTTAAAAACACGCTTTCCTCGGCCGCAGCGAAACCACCGCCGACGACGAACACCTCTTTGCCCGTGAAGAACTCCCCGTCGCACGTGGCGCAATACGCCACGCCGCGCCCCTGGAACTCCGCCTCGCCGGGAAAGCCGATGCGCCTCGGATGAGCGCCCGTCGCCAGCAGCACGCCGAACGCGTGCACGTCGCCGCGCGTAGTGCGAACAGTCTTCACGTCACCGTCCATTTCCAGCGACGTCACCTCCGCCGGCAAAAACTCCGCACCGAACGACTCCGCTTGAGCACGCATGGTCTCGGCAAGCGCCCGCCCGCTCGTCTTCGCCACGCCGGGGTAGTTCACCACCTCCTCGGTGATGGTGATCTGCCCGCCGAACCGGTCCTTTTCCACTACCAGCACGCGATAACGCGCGCGGGCCAGATACAACGCCGCCGTCAAACCCGCGGGACCACCGCCGACGATGACCGCGTCGTAGAGTTTCGTCTTGTCCATGTTGAGCCCTTCCAACCGAAAAGCCGCCGAGCGCACGCCCCGCGGCTTTTCTAAGTCCGAGTTAATTGAGAGAGTTGCTGCGAGTTTAGCCCGCAGGGAATTCGAGAGAAGAAGCGGGAGTCTTACAACGCGCCGACCAGGTCGAGGCTGGGCTTCAAGGTCTCAGCGCCGGGCTGCCACTTCGCGGGGCAAACCTCATCGCCGTGCTCGGCGACGAACTGAGCGGCCTGAACCTTGCGCAGGAGCTCGTCTGCGTTACGGCCGATGTTGCCGGCGTTCACCTCGTAGAGAACGACCTTGCCCTCGGGGTTGAGGACGAAGGTGCCGCGCTCGGCCAGGCCGTCCTCCTTGATGAGGACCTTGAGGTCCTTGGAGATGACGTGCGTCGGATCGGCGAGCATCGGGTAGGTGATCTTCGAGATACGCTCGGAGGAGTCATGCCACGCCTTGTGAGTGAAGTGCGTGTCGGTGGAAACGGAGTAGATCTCGCAACCGATCTCCTGGAACTTCGCGTAGTTGTTCTGCAGGTCCTCGAGCTCTGTCGGGCAGATGAAGGTGAAGTCGGCCGGGTAGAAGAACAGAACGTTCCACTTGCCGAGCAGGTCTTCCTTGGTGACGGTCTTGAACTCGCCGTTGACGAACGCCTGGGCGGTGAACTCGCCGATTTCCTTGTTGATAAGCGACATGATATGCATCCTTTTCTACGAAATGTAAACAGCGGGTGGTCGAACGGGATTGTGCTTTCGCAGGCTGCCCGACCTTGACACGCCCTTCGCCCTTTCAGGCAACCGACTTGTCACACCTGCGAAACGTCGGTTTCTAATTGCTACTAATTTTATAACATATAAATGAGCGAGCTGTCACGAGATTTTTCCGAACATGCCGGCGAACGGCAGAGGACGCTTCTCCCCCCAAGCCGCCCTCTAAGACCCCGCCGCAAGCCGATTCGCCCGCTGGTGCAAGTCGATTCCCCTTCGGGCGCGAGCCGATTCGCCCGCCGGTGCAAGCATATTCGCCCCTTACATCCCATAAACTAGCTTTATCAACACGAAACGATAGGTTTCGCAGAAAGAGAGAGGAAACGCTATGAGAACAAGAGCATGGCGGCTGTTGCTCGTCTGCGCGACAGCCGCGCTCCTGCTCGTCCCCGGAACGGCGTTCGCAACCGAATCAGGCAACGGCAGGACGATAGACTTCGACACGTTTTTACCGAAGTCGCCGAATCGGGATATTCCTACGACGGGCAGGGCGTGACCGTCGAATGGAGCCCCTCCTCCGCCTGCACCGACAACCGCGGAGCGGGCAACCACAACTGCCTGTTCGAGGGCGAGGCACCGCAGCCTGACGGGAACAACGCCCAGCGCGGGCAGGGCAACAACGCCCAGTATCAGATCTTCAGCGGGCAGGATGATGTGACTATCGCCAATGCGAACTTCAAGTTCGTGCCCGCCGACTTCACGCTCTGCATGAACAGCGGATGGGCCGGCGCCTTCACGGCCGACGTCGTGAAAAACGCCGAGCTGCAGCTGCTCAACACCGGCGACGTCACGTTCTCCAACTGCGGCTTCGACGGCGTGATCGCCAGCCCGTACGCCAGCACGACGAACTCGACGTTCACCGGCTGCAACTTCAGCAACGTGTACAACGGCTACGCCATCAAGGACGTCCGTTCCGCGTCGGCGAGCATCTCCTCATGCACGTTCACCAACTGCGGCGGCGGCATCTACTTCGAAGGGGCCACCGCGAAGGGAGCCATCGACATCACGGGTAACACGTTCACCGACGTTGACACCTACGCCGCCGAGGACAAGAAGTTCACCCGCGGCCTCATCCAGTTCTCAGCCGCGGGAGATTACTCGAACGCGAGCATCGACATCAGCGGGAACACCTCCACGGGCGGCGCGGGCGCCATTCGCCAACTTAACACGTCCCCGACCGCCGGCGTGCTCGAACTTGACGCCGTTCTCGTGAACAACTCCTTCGACGGATCGGAGCTGACCGACTCCTCCTTCGGAACCAACACCGTGTACTACAACGGCTCGTACTATCCCACGCTCACCGCCGCGCTGGCATCGGTCTACACCAGCTCGCCCGCAGGCACGGCCAAGATCTATTGCGAGCCGGGCGCCGACGTTGGAACCATGACCCACGGACACGTAGCCGACGACCTGGTCATTTACGGAAACGGCGCGTATGTCTCGGGCGGCGAGCGCGATCTCGAGATCGACACTTACAAATACGATCGCGCCACGGGCGTAAAACGCGAACGGCGCCTTCCTCGACAAGGACATCACCGTCACGGTGAAGGGGCTCGACGGCATCGCGGCTTGGGGCCAGCGCAACACGGCCCACACCGTCAACCTCGTGTTCGAAGATTGCCGGAACATGCAGCGCATCTACTTCACCAACAGCGCCAACAAAGAGGGAGCCATCAACATCTCCCTGACCGGATGCAGCTTCGACGGCAGCGCTGACGCTGTGCTCCGGGCGAACCCGGACACGGCGGTGTACTCCAACGCGATGGGCGACATCATCATCAAGGACACCACGTTCACTCAGATCGCCGTCGGTTTGAACATCAACCATAAATCCAGCGGAACGCAGAACATCACGCTCGAGAACTGCCTGTTCGAAGACTGCGCTCTCGCAGACGGCGAGAAAGCGGATGCCACGAAAACCTACGGAGCCCCCGTGCGCGTCGTCGCCCAGGAAGGCGCAAAGACGAACCTCACGGTAAACGGAACGCGCTTCGTCTACAGCGAGGGCAAGCAGAACATCGGCAACGGCGACATCCTCATCGGCGACGGCCGCCACGACGCCAAGGACGAGCAAGGCGTCGTGACCCTCGCCATGACCAACACCGACGCCGACGTCATGGTTCAGGAGAAGGGCTATTACGGCGCCGACGGCAACGTTGCCGACGAGAGCAAGGGCGCCGTCACCTCCATCGACGAATCCGAGACGGTCATCCCCAACGACGGGTCCCACTTCGAGGTGGACAAGCACGACTCGTTCGAAATCGTCGGCGCTAAAGACGCCACGTGCACCGACGAGGGCTATACGGGAGACAAGGTTTGCGCGAAATGCGGCAAGCTCCTCGAGAGCGGCACTGCCATCGCGAAGCTTCCGCATAACTTCGTCAACGGCACGTGCTCCGTCTGCGGAGCGACCGACCCCGGCTACGTCGCGCCCTCCGATCCGAGCAATCCGACGGACGAGTCCGACTCCAAACCGCTTGGCACCACAGGCTCAGGCTCCCTCGCCAAGACCTCCGATGGCGCCGGCATGCTCATCGGATTCGCCGCGCTGATCGCCTGCGCGGCAGGAGCCGTCGTCGCGATGGCAGCGCGAGCGCGCAAAGCGTAGGGCACCGAGGCAAGCGCAGCAACTCCATCGACTAGCCACGAAGGGCCGACCGCCGCGAAGGGCATAAGCCCTCGTCGTCGCGAACTGCGGCGACGCCGCCGCGGATGGTCGGCCCTTCGCTTTGCTCGAGCTTACAAGTCCCGCTCCCTCCCAACCGGGCAAAACTCAGGAGAACGATCGCGCGGCGCACGCATAGAGCTCGGCGAGAGCAAAAGCAAAGCCCTTTCCCCTGGTTAAATCAGGGGAAAGGGCTTATCCACTAAGAGGCATCGATTACATCGGTCGTGCATGGAGGGGGATCTTGCACGACCGACTACGGAATTAATCTACAAAACATCCGAGTGAACCAGGGAATCGCGCACCTCGTTCCAATACTCGGGCTTTATCAAATAATACAAATACGAATCGATCACATCGTACAGAGCAAGACCGCGCCCGACGATTTTAAAACCGTCGATCCCAAGCTGGTCATGATAGCGACGAACGTCTTCGTTGCGCAGAAAAACGTCACCGTCAATCAAGCCGCTCAAAAACCCATGGGCTTGAGGAGGCCTCATATCGGCGAAGGCGCAAGCAAACGGGCTTTGGACACCGCGAATCTGATCAATGCTGATCTGGCGATAATGCCGATTCCGATTCGGGCATCCGGGAGTGCAGTATTCGTTCACCATCACCTCAAGCCCGCCCGCGGAGGAAAGCGACTTCAGGAGGCTCTCCTCCCTGGTCAGGTTGTAGCTCACAACCACGCGATCGTATTCAGCAAGAGCGCTTCGGATCTGATCTTCAGCAACGATCTCTCTCGTAGTTGACAAGATTCTCCGAAGAGCGGGAAGGTTCTCCCGCAGATACGCGTTCAAAACATCAGCATAGATTATGACCCCGTTCACCGCTTTGCTCGAGGACAGCTGATTCAAAGCATCGAGCAAGCCCATGCTAAACGTACTTTGCTCGAGCGCGGCCTCGTCAATGAACTGATTCGTATACGTCACATTGCAGCCGACGCCATAGCCGTTGTACTCCTCGATAAGCGAAACGACATCACCCCCGAGCCAGCTTTTACCCACTGTGCCCCTACCGCCGCAAAACTTCGACCCGGGAACCCCACCGTAAACGCTCTCGATGCAAACGCCATCACGAAACACTTCGCGCGCACGGCTCTGCAGCTTGACGAAAAAAAGATTGAGTTCTCTAAATTCGGTGAAACTGGGAATCGTCATCTTCATAACAATGACCTCTCGCAAACGGGAACGGGCAATTGCGGCAGCGCCTCTAGGGAAGACGCCGCCGCTCAACGAGCCTCAGCTGAAACGAGTTTATTCGTCTTCGAGAGGAGCAGACCCCCCGGTCATAAGCTTCGGAAGGAATACGGCGCTTATCACCATGAGGCCGGTCAGAATCATATATGCAGCACCATTGAGCATCATGTAGTCGGTGCCGCACAAAGGAGCAACGACGTAGGAAGGAATAACGAAGGCGAACAGGTTCTGGATGGTGGAGTGCAAACCACCTGCAGCGCCCATATGCTCGCGGGTAATATCGGGCAGCTGAGCAGGCAGCGACTTAGCCAGAGGAAGAATTCCGCCAACGAGAATAGAGCACACGACCACTCCTATCGCCGTGGCCATACCGTCAAGCGCAAACATGTACACCGCAATGAACACGATGACCACAACACCCAAGCCCACAAGCCATTTTTTCTCGTTGTGGGTTTTAGCGCAAATGATCGGGAACAACAACCCGCCAACGGAACACGTGATATTGCATGCCGAGGAAACAAGCGTCGCAACCGTCGGATCAACACCCTTTGCGCTAGAGAGCATCGCAACGAGGTAGCCGTTGTTCACGGCGCCCGCAGCCATGACGAATCCAATGACAAGACAAGCAACCCAGAGATTCTTGCTCTTCATCACTTTGCCCAAATGGGAAACAACGGGCTCGACAATCGGATGCTCGTTGTCAGGATGCTTTTTGTAAAGAAGAACCCAGGCAACGAAAGTCACCGCGGAAAGCACGGCGACGCCAATGAAAGTGGGCGTCATCCCAACCGCACCGGCAACGGGAACGGAAACCGCGCATCCCAGCGTTGCGCCGCAAAGATAGATGCCCATGGCGACGCCGACCATCTTGCCGGGGAACCACAAGCGAATCATCTTGGCGGAGTTGGCGTTCAACGCGGCAAGGCCAAACCCCATGACAACGGAGCAAGCGAAGATCGCGGGGAAGTCCGTGCAGAAGCAACGTAGAACAGCCCCGACAAGCGTGATGCCCAGCCCAATGCACATGACCTTCTTGAGACCCTTTCGGTCCGCAAGCGTTCCGCACAAGATGCAAAACAGAAAACCCGTTAAGTACGAGCAGCTATTCGCCAGCATGAACTGCTGCGAAGTCCACCCGTATCCGCCCGCCTCCGCAGGTGCGAGAAGCGAAGGTGCCATACCCGCAAAAATCAGCGTGCATCCATTAACGACGACAACGGCTAAAAATAAAAGCGCAAGAATAACCCAGCGATACGAATATACTTTCTCACCGTCTATGATTTTATAGTTCATTGTTTCTCCTCTTAAGGCGCGATGGCGCCCACCCCTTTGAAAGATACGAGAACGCAAAGAGCAGGTCCGCTTCGTTGCGGGGCGGGCCTGCCGAGACGACTGTGCTCAACCCCAATCGAGACGCCGGATCGCGCGCCCGATTCGGTCTGTTCACCTAGAGAGAGAAGACCACGGAGCGAGGATGCTCGATAGCCATTTTGGAGAGATCCTCGATGTCCCCAAACTCCATGCACGCAGCCTCGCAATGGTGCACGCACGTAGGCAGCTTTCCCATTTCGGTGCGATCGGCGCACAAGTCGCACAAAAGCGTCGGAACGGGGAGGTAGGTGTACTCCCAATCGCCGTTGATATTCTTATGAGGTCCGTACTGTGCGATCTTGATGCCGAACTCTCCGGCAGGAAGCTTCTTTTCCTGGATGCACGCCATTTCACATGCATGGCAGCCGAAGCACATGTCGTAATTGATGAAAAGACCTTTGCTGCTCATAGCTTGATCACTCCTCTCTACTTCTCGACCGTTGCGGCGATGGCGGGATTGCCATACACCAAGTCTTCGGGCTTAGTGAAACCACCGTTCTCGATTACCTCGACGCCAGGCATGGTCTGGCTGTTTTCAGGGGTGCAGGGATAAATCTTGCAAAGAAGGGAGCGGAAATCGGCACCGAAGCTATAGGGTCCGGGATTGCAGTTCTCGGTAAGGTTGTTGATGTTGGAGTCGAACACGCCAAACAGACTCGGGGCATTGCCATCCTGCTCGGGGAACCACCATCCGTGGTCTGCCTCGACGACTCCCTTCATCATCCCTTCGTTGACACGAGCTTTCTGACGGCAGCGTCCACGCGTTCCCTCGATCCACACCCACTGGCCGTCCTCGATACCCAGCGCATGAGCGTCCTCGGGATTAATGCGCACGCGAGGATCAGGATACGTCGCTCTCATATGAGCTTGCTCACGCTGTTCGGAGTGGAAGAACTCGAAGTTGCGAGCACCCGTCGTAAGAACCAGCGGGTACTTCTCGAACAACTCGGGAGTTGAATACGGGCTTTGCGCTGGTTCTTCGTACTTCGGCATCGGCTCGAGACCCAACGCATCGAACATCGTGCAGTACAGCTCGATACGACCCGTGGTGGTAGCGAACCCTGGCTGACCGTCGGGACGCAAGCCGCCCGTCTTGTATTGGTAGTAGGGTCGATCGGGCCAATCGTAGTTCTTGCCATCAGCCTTGCCTTCGAGAAGCTCGCGATAGCTCCACGTTTTATTAGGGGCGCTTTGAACGATGTACTCGAGCATGTCGATATCGTTGTGAACGTTGATGTCGTCGAAGAACTCAGGGTTCATCTTGCGGCCAATGGCAACGACGATCTCTTCGTCGGACTTAGCTTCATAGTATTGAGCGATCTTACGGCTGGCACGCATGGGGGTGAACCAGCAGCGCAGCGTATTACGCTCCCAGTTCATAGCAACAGGAAGAACGAGGTCAACGCAACCGGCGATGTAAGGCGTCATGCGGTAGTCGCACGCAATAGCAAAATCGACGTTCATTAGAGCATGGTAAGCACGCGAGGCGTCCGGGGCCATGTTCGCAATGGGGTTCGTGCCCATGCAGAAGCTCATGCGCATCGCAGGCTCACCGGTCTCCAAGGCTTTCATGAGCATGTCAGGCTGGCCAAGAGCGGAGAAGCCAACCGAATGAAGGGGGAACTCCTTGTCGCCTAGGCGTTTCGCCTTCATCTCGGGCGTGAGAACACCTTCATCCCATCCCGCGACGTAAGACATGACCGTACCCCACGGATCATAGGCAATGGTGTTTCCGCCGGGGTTCTCGTAGTTGCCCGTGATGGCGAGCATGTTGAAAATCGCCTGGTAAGCGGCAACACCGTTTCTTTTCTGGTCGTTTGAAACGCCGAAAGGCGCGGCGCACGCCCCGCCGGTGGCAATCACTCGAGCCGCGGCCCGAATGCTCTCGGGGTCGCACCAGGCAATTTCCGCAGCGCGCTCGGGCGTCATATCCTTAACGCGATCCGCCCATTCGTCGAATCCATAGCACCAGCAGTCGACAAACTCATGATCATACAGATCCTCTTCGATGATCACATGATTCATGGCCATGGCAACGGCGCAATCGGTTCCAGGTCGGATCTGAATCTGAACCTCGGCCTTTGCCGACATCCAGTTGATCAGCGGATCGACCACAACCAGCTTGGACCCTTCCTTCATGCAGTCGGTAATCCAAAAGCCCTGAAAACAATCGGCGTTCGAACGGAGAGGGTTAGCTCCCCAGATAAGAATGGTGCCGGGAACCTCGAACTCGGGATAATCCATCATGGATTCGTTGAATTGGCCCAGATCGGAAACGGGGTAGCCGCCCATAAGCGCAACCGTCGCAGCCGTGCGCGGAACAGCGCACGAATCACCCGAGAACAACGCGCAAAACGTGTTGGGAGAGCCAAACGCGTTGTTGATGATCCACGGAACTTGCCAGCAGATATTGCGCCCTGTACCGACCATGCCGAAAATGCTTTCGCGGCCATAGCCCTTGCCGTCAATCTCTTCAACGACGTAATTCCTAATGATATCGAGAGCTTCCTCCCAAGTGATACGCTCAAAGGCCTCGATGTTTCCTCGATCCTCGCGCTTCCTGATCATCGGATAGCGAAGGCGCTCCTCATGATAGCCGGCCTCAACAAGATTAAGGCAACGCGCACACAAACGACCTTTGTTGTACGGGAAAAGGGGATCGCCCTCTGCATGGTCGAGCTTTCCGTCCTTCATGTAATAAAGCATACCGCAACTGTTGTGGCATCCAGGAGGCGTCCATTGGAAACCACGCTCTACGGTGAACTCACCTTCCTGCCACGTGAGCTCCCCTTTGTGATAGAGCTCATCAAAATTGACTTCCGCCATCTCTTTACCCCTCGTCTGAAATCAAAGGTTCGTGAACTGGAAGCGACGTCCCCTGATCACATCGCAACCAAGCTTTGACGGCGGAAAATCGTTCAGGGAAACGAGATGCCGCCGAATCAAAACGCATCGAGTATAGGAAGCCCCGCGACGTGCACCTGCCTGCGAACATCCAACATTTATTCATTTCATTTGTGAGTTGCGACAAGATAACGAAGGGTTCCGAATCCCTCAGGCGCATCCAATGATTCAAAACCAGAATGAAAAGCCAAATCGATACGCCAAACGTCATCAAGCTCGCGCAAAAGCCTTAGAAGACGTTGGATAAACCTACAACTTGTCATCGCTTTTTTTGTGCAGCAGACAAGGGCAAACAGGGGTTATTCGACAAAGAACCCTCTTTCGATCTACCCGCTTTATTCGACGCTTTATACTCTGCTCATCCCACAGCACGACCACATTGGCAAGGAGCCCGACATGACCTCGACGACCGCGCACTGCTCTTCTTATTCGAGAGGCATCGTCACCATTGAATTGCTGCTCGACTGGCTTAGCGACTTCCACGTTGAGGCATTCCCCGCCGACTCCCTCAGGACGCTCTCCTGGATAACGGCAGCGCACGGCAACGCATTCCCTGAGCCTTTCCCAGAGAGCGAGGTGGCGCACCTCGTCAACTCCGACAACGTCGAGCTCGTGATGAAAGAACATCCCCTTTGCCTCGGACTGCTCGTGCTGCACCATAACGAGCCCTTCTCCGAAGGAAACCTGCCTTTCGACAGAACGATAACGCGTCGCTTGATAGTCGTACGAGAGAACTCGACTTCAAGACCGACCCGCAGCCTCGAGCTCCTCAGCAGACTTCAGTCCCTGTTCTTCAAAGCCTATCAATGGAACAAGGACATGCAAGACCTCGTGAAAAAATCCGCGACCCTACAGGAGCTCGTCGATACGGCAGAAAACGTGCTCGGCAACTACATTGACGTCAGCGATGCAACGTACAGCCTGGTAGCCTATACAAAGAACATCGAAGCGCCGGACACGTTAAGCAAAGAACTTCAAGCTCTCGGATGTCACTCTAAACTCAGGATAGATTACGCGGAAAAGGAGGCTATCTTTGACTCATGGCGCTCTCAGAAAGGAGTCAGGGTATTCGAACCTGACGAAATCAGCCCGCATCCCTACATGACAAAGGTCCTCAGAGAGCAAGATGAATATCGAGGGCACGTGGTCATGGTATGCAATAACATACCGCCCACACGCGGCTCCCTCAGCCTTTTTTCGACATTTGCCTCATACTGCGAATCGCTCATACTGAAGCAGACCCCCTTCGGCCCAGAGCAGAGTCATCCCGCACAAGGCTTTCTCGAAAAGCTCATCACCGACCCCCGATGTCCGCAATCCTACATCGACAACCAGCTCCTGATCTTAGATATGGCACGCGATTCGGAATTCCAGGTCGCGGCCATTGACTTCAAAGACAGCAGTTATTCCGACAACATGCCGTTTCTTCTTGGCGAAATAAAGAAAATGCTTCCTCGTTGCATAGCCTTCTCCTTCGGAGGCCTTATCGTCTTGCTCTTCCATGGCGAGAACTTCGAACGCGATGTCGCAGAAAACGACAGGCAAGACCTGAAACGCTACTGCATTCGATACAAGTGCACAGCTTTTTTCTCAGACAGATTTCACAACATACGCCATATTCGCTTCGCTCATCAGCAAGCCCTTTTCGCACGAAAATACCGGAGCTTCATCGATATAGAGCTCCGCCCACTCGACAACATCGACCAAAGACGATTATTCAGCTTCGAAGAGGCCTTCGGCTTTTACTGCTACGAAAACGGAACCGACGATGAGTTCGGCTCCTTTTGCACAAGTCATACGATTCTCGATGAGATGGCCGCGGAAGAGACGCATCATGACGTGTGCGATCTCAAGCTTCTCTATTGCTACCTGTTCAACGAGCGAAAAGCAACGCCCACAGCGACACAGCTTCACATGCACAGAAACAACGTCCTCTATCGAATCAGAAGCATCGAGAAGCGATACGGGCTGGACCTCGACCAATTCGAAGCGAGGCAGAGGCTTCTTAACTGCTATCGCATCAAGATAATGACCTCGTGGCAATTCAGAGACATGCTCTCATCGTAATAGAAAGGAATCGCTTTGTGCTGGTCATGCAATCCTTTATGCTGCAGATGCAAGCCGCCGAAAAGAAAAGCCGTCACCTGTCCCTCTTGCGGGAGAATATCGCTTCTCGGACCCGATGAATGCCTCGGCGAAAAAAGCCCCGCTTGCAAAACATGCGGCGCTGATCTTGCTGAATGCGCGGAAATAAAACCTGTCTCATGTTTACATAGCGGACTTGAATGCGCATGGCCATGCGGAAAGGCGAAATCCGCCCCCAAAGACGGAAAGCCCATGCGGTGCCCCACCAACACATCCGTTCCGCCCCATCCAGCATGTCGCTAAGAAGAAACAGCGCACCACCGACGCCGACCCCGTGAAACGAGCGACGGCACGAGCTTCACCGCAGACCATAAAGCCGCATCTTACGGGACTTCGGCCCAATCGTTCGCCTCGATAAACACCGATCCCTCGTGTAACGAGCAAACCAAGGAATAGACCAACATAAGCGGAGGCGCGCCCTCAAGGAACGCGCCCCCGCTTCATCACTCGTAGGTTACCGCCCTGCTGTCTT